>Ga0214921_10001332_pt1 | contig 42568 bp, 41 predicted proteins | sample LL1505_MetaG_FD_177992 | JGI IMG/M metagenome (GOLD analysis project Ga0214921, IMG submission 177992) | Freshwater microbial communities from Lake Lanier, Atlanta, Georgia, United States - LL-1505 | ecosystem: Environmental > Aquatic > Freshwater > Lake | place: USA: Georgia | collected...
GTCGCCGCGGCCGATGTGCATGAAGGCCAAGTCATTGCGACCGGTGCCGCTGACCATCTCAGGGTACGCCGTCATGGCCTCGCCGAGTTGGGCAAAGCTGCTGCCAAACTGGGCGTCCCGCGTGCCGCTGGCCAGGCGGGCGTAGCCATAGGCCAACTTAGACAGGGGCATCGCGTAGTTGGGCGCAGAGCAGCCATCGATGCCCATTTTGAGGTCGTGTACGTCCATACCGACGGCGGCCGCCACGTCACGGGCAATCGCTTGTTGCAGCGGATGCTCCGGGAGAATGTAGTCGTCCAAACTCCAGCCGTTTTGCACGCAATGCGCCACAAAACCGGCGTGTTTGCCACTGCAGTTGTTGTGGCGCTCGTCGTATGCAATGCCGTCCGGCGCGGTCTTGTCCATCAGCATGTACAGGCCGGGCACGTGGCAGCCGCAGCGCAGCACTTTGTAGTCCTGCCCCGCTTTGGCCAGCATGGCCTCGGCGGCTTGCACGTGCATCGCTTCGCCGTTGTGGCTGGCGCACAGCATGGCAAGCTCGGACTGGTTAAAACCAAATTGCTGGGCGCCGCCTGCCTCCATAAAAGGCAGCGCCTGCAAAGCCTTCAGGGTGGAGCGGGTAAAACCCACTGTGTGCGGATTGCCCGCAAAGGCCTGTAATTCGTCCCGCACATTGACCACCGCCACGGCGCCAAAGTGCACGCATTCGGTCAAACCGCCGCGGCTGAGTTGAATGAGAGGGGCGAAATCGCTGGGGGTCATACGGAGCTTTCTTGGACACAGGCTATCGATAAAAAGTGACGGAGCGCGCTCGCGCGTCGCCGTATGGACAAGGATACCGCGCCTGCCGACCTGACCCTGCCTATACTGTTTTGGCCGTGTCTGCCGCCCCGGGAAGACGCCTACCAAACCCTTGCCCCCTTGGGCCACACCACCATGTTTGAATTGCGCGCACCCCTGCAAGCCCACATCGCCCACTGCCTAGTCCAAATCGGGGACGCGGTGCAGGCGGGGCAGGTGCTGCTGGTGCTGGAGGCCATGAAGATGGAGCACGAGATGCGGGCGCCACACGCAGGGGTGGTGCGGGAATGTTTTTTTGCGGTCGGTGAGACCGTCGCGCAGGGCGATGTGGTGGTGCTGATTCAGCGCACTGAAGGCACCGCGGCGCCCCTGGCCGGGCCTAAGCCCGCCGTAGTCACTGACGACGCGCCCCTTTCGCCTGCGGCCGCACGGGAGGACTTGGCCCGGATGCAGGCACGCCACGCCTTTACCTTGGACGCCAGCCGCCCCGAAGCAGTCGCCAAGCGCCACGCGTTGGGCCTGCGCACCGCGCGCGAGAACCTGGCCGACCTGTGCGATCCCGGTAGTTTTTCAGAATATGGCGCCTTGGCCGTCGCGGCGCAAAGCCAGCGCCGCAGCCAAGACGACCTGGTGCGTAACACCCCGGCCGACGGCATGGTCTGCGGCACCGCCACGGTAAACGGTACGCCTTGCGTGGTGATGGCCTACGACGCCACCGTGCTGGCGGGAACCCAGGGCATGCGCAACCACCAAAAGACCGACCGCATGCTGGGTGTCGCGCTGGATCACAAGTTGCCCGTGATACTGTTTGCCGAAGGCGGTGGCGGCCGGCCGGGTGATGTGGATATGCCCATCGTGGCGGGTCTGCACGTGGCCACCTTTGCCAGCTTTGCGCGCCTGAACGGTCAGGTGCCGGTGCTGGGGATTGCCGCCGGGCGCTGCTTTGCCGGCAACGCTGCGCTGTTGGGCTGTTGCGACGTGGTGATCGCCACGCGCGGCAGCAACATCGGCATGGGCGGCCCGGCCATGGTCGAAGGTGGAGGCCTAGGCGTGTTCAAGCCCGAGCAAATTGGCCCGAGCGACGTGCAACACGCCAATGGGGTCATCGATCTCTTGGTGGACGACGAGGCGCAGGCCGTGGCCGCTGCCAAGCACTACTTGGGATTTTTTGCAGGCGCCCCGGCCTCCTTGCAGGCCCCCGATGCGCTGGCCTTGCGCGCCGTGGTGCCCGAAAACCGCTTGCGGGTCTACGACACGCGTGCCGCCCTGCACGGGATCGCCGACCTGGGCAGCGTGCTCGAAATGCGCAGCGGTTTTGGTGTCGGCATTCACACCGCGCTGGCCCGCATCGAAGGGCGCGCCGTGGGGGTGCTCGCCAATAACCCGCAGCATCTGGGCGGTGCGATTGACGCCGATGCGGCGGACAAAGCCGCGCGCTTTATGCAGCTGTGCAACGCCCATGGACTGCCGCTGGTGAGTCTGGTCGACACGCCCGGATTTATGGTCGGGCCCGACACCGAAGCCACCGCGCAGGTGCGCCACGTCAGCCGCATGTTTATTGCCGCCGCGCACTTGCGCGTGCCCTACCTGAGCGTGGTGCTGCGCAAAGGCTATGGTCTGGGCGCGATGGCCATGACGGCAGGGGGTTTTCATGCGCCCCTGTGCACGGTGGCCTGGCCGAGCGCCGAGTTTGGGGCGATGGGCCTGGAGGGCGCAGTGCGGCTGGGGTTTAAGAAAGAACTCGAAGCCGTGCCCGAGGGCTCCGCACGCGATGCACTGTTTGCCCAATTGCTGGCCCAGCAGGTAGAAAATGGCAGCGCGCAGGCGATGGCCAGCAGCCTGGAGATTGATGCGGTCATTGACCCGGCCGACACCCGCGCCTGGTTGGTGCGCGGACTGGCCGCCGGGCGCGTAGGCGCATTGCGCGGAGCCGCGATCGATACTTGGTAAGCCGCCCGGGCGCTTGCGCACGCAGGCGCAGCTTTGGGTGGATTCAGTCCCCCGGGAGCAGGTGCTTCAGGCAGTCGTCCAGGGTCTCGATAAAGAAGTCCACGTGCGCGCGCTGCAATACCAGCGGCGGGCGAATCTTAAGTACGTTGGCGCGCGGACTGCAGGCGCTGATCAGCACGCCGCGTTCCTTCATGCCGTTGACCACCCGCGTGGTAAATGCCGCTGCCGGGCGGCTAGGGTCACCATCGTGCACCAGCTCGACTCCCAAAAAGAGCCCAAACTGGCGCACGTCACCCACACTGACGTGGCGCCGCGCCAATCCGTGCAGGCTCTCGGCAAAGTACTGGCCTTGGGTGGCGGTGTTGTGCAAGAGCCGCTCGCCCTCAATCACGTCGAGCACGGCCATGCCCACGGCTGCGCTGACGGTGTTGCCGCCAAAGGTATTGAAGTAGCGAGTCTCACGGGCAAAGGCGTCTAGCATGTCATGGCGTGCGCACAGGCCGGCCAGCGGGTGTCCATTGCCCATGGGCTTTCCCATCGTGACGATGTCCGGCGCAATGCCGTGGCGCTGGTAGCCCCAAAAATGCGTGCCTGTGCGGCCAAACCCCGGTTGCACTTCGTCGGCAATCACCACCATGCCCGCAGCCTGCGCGCGCGATACGGCATCCGCCAAAAATCCCATGGGTGCGCCATACACGCCATCGCTGGTAAACAGTGAGTCAAACAACAGCGCGGCCGGGCGTACGCCATCGGACTGCATGCGCGCCAATGCGGCGTCTACGCCTGCGGCAAACGCAGCGCCCACATCGGCCTCAACTGGTCCGCCAAGCCCATACGCCCGGGGCGCGGGCACCGTGTACACGTGAGGCACGCCGCTGGCGATAGTGCCCAACGAGGGCGAGCAGCCCGAGGTGGTTTGTGTCACACCGTGGTACGCCCATTCGGTGACGATGACGCCCGTGCCCCCGGTATAAAACTGCGCCAGGCGCAAGGCCAGGTCATTGGCCTCGCTGCCGGTGCAGGTGAACATGAGGCGGTCCAGGCTGCCGTGGTGGGTGGCGAGCAATCGCTCGGCGTAGTCCAGCAAGGGCTCGCTCAGGTAACGGGTATGGGTGTTGAGCCGCGCAGCCTGGGCTTGCAAGGCCTGCAACACGTGCGGGTGGCAGTGCCCCAAGGACACTACGTTGTTGTAAGCGTCAAGATAGCGCTTGCCTTCGGCGTCCCACACCCAGACGCCGTCGCCACGCACCAGCTCGACCGGGTCTTGGTAAAACAGTCGGTAGGCGGGTCCCAGCAGCGCTTCGCGGCGGCGGATCAGGGCTTGGCGGCGCTCAGGCAAATCGGCCAGCGCCGCAGGGTCAAAAGCGTTGATGGTTTTCATAAAACGTCCGGTGGGGTCGCGGGGCCAAGGCGGGTCACCAACATCTGCGCAACTACGTCGAGCCTCTGAACCATCAGCGCGCGGAGCCCGGCACTGGCCACCGCGTGGTTGCGCAAGATATAGACACGGTTCTCGGGAAACCACTGCGCCCGCTGTTCGGTAATGCACAGAGTCATGGCGCAGCGCACCGCCGCCAGCAAAGGCAGCAGGCGCAACTCGCGCGCCTGCAAGGGATTGGCCGACTGGTAACCTTGTATAAAGTTGAGCATGCTGTCCACGCTGGGCTGGCCGCCGTCCAAGCCCTGATAAGACATGCCCACCGCAGCGTCAAAAACCCGTGGTCCGTACAGCATGTCACCAAAGTCCAACACGCCACACACGGTGTCCGGCTGGAGTGGATCCACCAGCAGGTTGTAGGGGTTGAAATCGTTGTGCAGATACTGCTGCGCCAGCGTGGGCACTATGGGCTGCACTTGCTGGACATAAAGACCAAACACCGTCTCGCCCCAGGCCCGCGACTGCGGGTCTTGAATGGCGGGCAGCCACGCCTGCAACTCCGGCGTACGGTGAATGTCCCACAGCAAGGCCTCGTTGCTGACCACCGGATGCGCAAACTCGGCCAGCGCCCGGTCCAGCGCGCCCAGTGCCGCACCGACAGACTGGCGCTGCGCCCGATTCGCCAGCACCGCATGCAGCGGCTGGCCCGGCAAATAGCCCAGCATGCGGGCATAGCAAATACCGTCTGGTCCGGGCAGAGCCAACAGGTGTGCACCGTGGTTCCAGCGGTAAATGCGCTGCACCGGCAACTGGGGTGCGCACAGGGCCAGGTGTTCGAGGGCCGCGTTTTGCAAGGCCAGTGCGGCGGGGTTCTCTTTGCTGTCGCTGACCTTGAGCACATAGCGTTCAGACGGGCTCGGGGCGCCCGCGTCGACCGCCATCTCCACCAAGAAGTTCAGGTCCCGCTCGCCGCTGAGATGACGCACCGATGCTGCATGGGGCGCAAACTGAGCGCGCACCATCTCCAGCAGGGGCGCGGGGTCAGCAAAGGGAGCGGAGGATGGCACGGAGTGGGCGGGCAAATGCGGAATGCGAATGAGCATAGCGCATGGGGCCCTGCCCCAAGGGCGGTCAGCGCCCTAGGTCTTTTGCACTTACGCCCGCGATGCCCCAATTGGTCTTGGGCACGTCCTGAATCAGAACGCGCACAGTGTTCACGGGAGCGTCCACGGCCTCCACCAGGGCCTGGGTCACTTTTTCTATGACTGCGCGCTTTTGTTCTTCGGTACGACCTTCGAGCATGTAGATTTGGGCGAATGGCATAAGTTCTCTCCAGTTGGAATGGGAATTTGGTTTAGACGAAACGCAGGCTGGTGCTGCCCATTCCCTGAACCCGCAGGGTGACGTTGTCGCCCGCTTGCACGGATACGGCTTCGGTAATGCCGCCGGACAAAATCAGGGTCCCCGCCGGGATGCACTGGCCGCGCGCGCCCAAGTGGTTGGCAAGCATGGCAATCGCTGCTGCGGGGTGACCCAGGACCGCAGCACCGGCACCAAAAGCCACGGGCAGGCCATTTTTTTCTAGAACGATGCCTAGGGTGCGCAGGTCCACACCACCGACCGCCATGGGCTGCCCGCCCACCACAAAGCGTACCGCCGAGGTGTTGTCTGCCACCACGCTTTTCAGGTCAAACTTGAAGTCACGGTAGCGGCTGTCGATTACTTCGATGCCCGGCATGACAAAGTCGGTGGCGGCCAACACGCTGCCAATGTGGCAGCCGGGGCCCCTTAGTTCGGTCTTGGTGACAAAGGCGATTTCCGGTTCGACCTTGGGGTGAATCAATTCACTCATACGACATTCGCCGCCGTCCGGCACGGCGTAATAGTCGGCCATGAAGCCAAATACCGGCGTGCTTACGCCCATTTGCTTCATCTTGGCGTGTGAGGTCAACCCAGCTTTCAGGCCTACGATACGCGCGCCCCGCGCGACTTTGCGTCGGCGGACTTCATCCTGGATAGCGTAGGCGTCGTCCCAGTCCATGTCCGGGTAGTCGTCGGTGATTTTGGTGGTGTCCTGCGCTTGCAGTTCACAGTTTTCCAGCCGTTCGGCCAAAGCGGCAATGGTGGCAAGGTCGAGTTTCATGCGGCTGCTTTCTGGGTGGTGTTGCGGTTGCGGGCCATGGTCATGGCGGTGTCTTCAATCATGTCTTCCTGGCCGCCGACCATGCCGCGGCGGCCAAGCTCGACCAGCAGGTCGCGTGCGGGCACGCCGTATTTGGCGCCTGCGCGCTTGGCAAACAGCAAGAAGCTGGAATACACCCCGGCATAACCCAGGGTCAGCGAGTCGCGGTCGATGCGGATGATGTGGTCCATGATGGGCACGACCAGGTCTTCGGCCACGTCCTGAATCTTGAACACGTCCACGCCGGTCTCGATGCCCATGCGTGCGCACACGGCAATCAGCACTTCCATAGGGGTGTTGCCCGCGCCGGCTCCCAAACCGGCGGCGGCGGCGTCGATGCGGGTAGCCCCGGCAGCCACGGCGGCAATGGAGTTGGCAATACCCATCGCCAGGTTGTGGTGACCATGGAAGCCCAGTTCAGTCTCTGGCTTGATAGCCGCTCGTACCGCCGACAGTCGCGTTGTCACATCGTCCGGCAGCATGTAGCCGGCCGAGTCAGTCACGTAAATGCAGTTGGCGCCGTAGCTTTCCATGAGCAAGGCCTGGCTCACCAGCTTTTCGGGGCTGGCCATGTGCGCCATCATCAGGAAACCCACAGTGTCCAGGCCCAGCGCGCGCGCCTTACTGATGTGCTGCTCCGAGACGTCGGCCTCGGTGCAATGGGTCGCCACGCGAATGGTGCCCACGCCCAAGTCTTTTGCCATCAGCAAATGGTCGACGGTACCGATACCAGGAATCAGCAGGGCCGACACCTTGGCCTGCTTCATTAGTGGAATCACGGTGCCTAGGTATTCCTCGTCGGTGTGGGCTGGAAAGCCATAGTTGACCGAGCTGCCCCCCAAACCGTCGCCATGGGTGACTTCGATCAGCGGCACGCCAGCGGCGTCCAGGCCGCAGGCGATGCTCTTCATTTGGTCGAGCGTCATCAGATGGCGCTTGGGGTGCATGCCGTCGCGCAGCGTCATGTCGTGGACGGTGATTTTTTTACCTTGCAGAGTCATGGTGGTTCTCGGTGGGGGGTTCAGGCGAGTGCGGGCTCGGCGCTGTTTTGCAGCGTAAGGCGGCCGGCAATGATTTCTTCGGCAAACATCTCGGCGGTGCGGGCGGCCGCTGCGGTCATGATGTCGAGGTTGCCTGCGTACTTGGGCAGGTAGTCGCCCAGGCCCTCGACTTCGAGGAACACCGACACGCGGTTGCCATCAAACACCGGGCCGTTGACCAGGCGGTAGCCGGGCACGTACTTTTGCACCTCGGCGAGCATCTGGTGAATGGAGGCGGTGATTTTTTCTTGGTCGGGCGGAGTCTCGGTCAGGCAGTGCACGGTATCGCGCATGATGAGAGGCGGCTCCGCTGGATTGATGATGATGATGGCCTTGCCCTTGGCAGCGCCACCCACTTTTTCCACTGCACCCGCGGTGGTGCGGGTGAATTCATCAATGTTTTTGCGGGTGCCCGGCCCCACCGAACGGCTGGAGACCGTCGCGACGATCTCGCCGTAGGCGACAGCCTGCACTCGGCTCACCGCCGCGACCATGGGAATGGTGGCCTGCCCCCCGCAGGTAACCATGTTGACATTCATTTCGCCCTTGCCCAATTGCTCCATCAGGTTGACCGGTGGCACGCAAAACGGGCCGATGGCCGCAGGGGTCAGGTCGATCATAAGCACGCCTAGGGCGTTGAGCTTGCGGGAGTTCTCGGCGTGCACATAGGCACTGGTGGCGTCAAAGGCGATTTGCACGCCGTCGATCAGCACGTGGGGCAACAAGCCGTCCACGCCGTCGGCGGTGGTTTTGATGCCCATTTCGCGGGCCCGCTTGAGGCCGTCGGACTCGGGGTCAATCCCCACCATCCAAACCGGCTCCAGTACCGGGCTGCGCTGCAACTTGGCCAGCAGGTCGGTGCCGATGTTGCCGGGCCCGATCAGGGCGCATTTGATTTTTTTCATGAAGACTCCGTAAGTTAAAAGCTAAATAAGAGAGCGCACCACGCCGCCCTCAACGCGCAGGGCTGCGCCATTGGTGGCGGCAGCGCGCGGGCTGCAAACGTAGGCGACCATGGCCGCTACTTCGACCGGTTCTATAAAGCGCTGCAACAAAGATGTCGGGCGGGCATGCTTAAAAAAGTCTGCTTCAGCCTCTTTCATGGTTTGACCCGCGTTTCGCGCCAGGGTGCTAAAGAAGTTCACCGCACCCTCTGTGCGGGTCGGGCCCGGCAACACTGCATTTACGGTGACGCCCGTACCCGCACAGGTCTCTGCTAGGCCGCGCGACACCGACAACTGTGCAGACTTGGTCATTCCGTAGTGCACCATGTCCCCGGGAGGGCAAATGCCTGACTCGCTGGAAATGAAGACGACACGGCCCCAACCACGTGCTTGCATCTCAGGCACGTGATGCCGGGCAAGTCGAACGCCGCTCAGCACATTCACCTCAAAGAAGCGCAACCAATCGACATCGGAAATTTCGGCAAAGGGTTTGGGTTCGAAGATGCCCAGGTTGTTCACCAAAATGTCCTGTGCGCCCGCCGCCCCCAAAAGTGCCAGACAACCGTTGGCGTCGTCCAAGTCTGCGGCCACGCCCTTGACTGTGGCGCCAGGCACCAGGGAGCGCAAGCGCTCAAGCGCACTGGCCACACGCGCAGGGTCACGACCGTTTATCGTGACATGCGCGCCCTCCGCGGCCAACTCGCAAGCGATAGCCCATCCAATGCCCGCGGTGGAGCCCGTCACAAGCGCGCGTTTGCCCTTTAGCTGCAGATCCATGCCAAACCCTTATTGATGCCGACCCTGTAGGGCTCTTTGAAGCGAGTTTTGGCTCACACAAAGCGCACCGAGCAGCTGCCTAGGCCACCAATGGAGACGCGAAAGTTGTCGCCGGCCTTGGCCGGGTGCATCGCCGCAAGGGCGCCTGAAAGAATCACTTCACCCGCTTTGAGGCCAATGCCCAAGTGCCCAAGGGTGTTGGCCAACCATGCCACCGCATTGACCGGCGAGCCCAAGGCGGCCGCGCCGGCGCCAGTGCCGATGATGTCGCCGTTCTTTTCAAACACCATGCCGCAGGTGGACAAGTCCACGCGGCGCGGGTCCACCGCGCAGTCGCCCAGTACAAACACGCCGCATGAGGCGTTGTCGGCCACTGTGTCTTGGATCTTGATCTTCCAGTCCCGGATACGCGAGTCCACAATTTCAAAGCAAGGCATTACGCATTCGGTGGCTGCCAGTACATCGGCGTTGCTGATGCCGGGGCCCATGAGGTCTTTTTTAAGGATAAAGGCGATCTCGCCCTCGGCCTTGGGCTGGATCAGGGTGCGGGTGTCAATCGACTGGCCTTCGTTATAGATCATGCCGTCGAGCAGGTAGCCAAAGTCGGGCTGGTAGACGCCCAGCATGTTCATCACCGCCGCCGAGGTGACGCCAATCTTCTTACCCACCACACGCTCGCCGGCCTGCAGGCGGCGCGAGAGCATGCGCTGCTGGATGTGGTAGGCGTTTTCGATGGTGATATCGGGGTAGCGGGTGGTGAGCGGGTCCACCACGGTCTGGGTAGACATGGCGTGGTAGAGCTCGTCGCCCAGGGTTTCAATCAGGGAAGTTTGCATGGGGCTGGAAGTCCTGCGGGTGGTAAATGAATCGGGGTCAGCGTCGTGGCCTGTCAGGCCGCCGCGCTGGCGTCGGCCTCGGCAAAGAAGTTTTCCAGCAACTGCGCAAAGCGGGCGGCGTGTTCAATTTGTGTCCAGTGGCCACACTGGCCAAACACGTGCAGCTGTGAGCGCGGAATTTGCTGCGCCAGCGCCAACGAAGTGGCCACGGGAATGACCGCGTCCTCGCGCCCGTGCACCACCAGCGTGGGGTGCGGCAAGGCGCGAATGGCGTGCTCCGGGCTGGCCATGGCGTCCACCCAGCGCTGGCGCGGGGCCGGAAACATGGCGCCAAACGACTCCTGAAAACCCGGCTGGATGCTGGCCTGATAGCGCAGCTGCGCCAGCTCATCGGTGACCCGACTGCGGTCAAAGGCAAAGATGTCGAGCAGGCGGCGCATGTTTTCGAGCGAGGGCGTGTAGCCCCAGGCTGCCTCCAGCCCCGGCGTGATCTCAAAGGGCACGCCCACGCTGCCCATCAGCACCAAACGCCGTACCCGCGTGGGGTGCGCAATGGCCAACGCCAGTGCCAGCGCGCCGCCAAAGGAATTGCCAACAACATCGGCCTGTGCAATTTCCAAGGTGTCGAGCAAGTCCACCGCCTGCTGTACCCAAGCCGCCATGCGATAGTGCGCATTGTTCGCAGCGTCCGCCGGGCGATCGGTATAACCAAAGCCAAATAGGTCCGGGGCTACCACCCGCCGACCTCTGGAGAGTACGGGAAGTAACAGCCGCCAGTTTGCCCAGGCGCTTACCCCTGCGCCAGAGCCATGCAAGAGCAGCACCGGCGGGCCGCTTCCCTGGTCGTGCACATTGCTGAAGAAGGCGCCGGTGCGTACGCGTTGGCCGATCTCGGGATTGCTAGTTTGAGTCATGGTCTGCCTTTAGAGTTTGATGCAGACATTGCGCAGTTCGGTATAGAACTCCAGCGAGTGCACACCGCCTTCGCGGCCAATACCCGAGGCCTTGGCACCACCAAAGGCGGTACGCAGGTCGCGCAGAAACCAGCTGTTAATCCAGCAAATGCCAACTTCCACCCGCTTGGCCACGCGGTGGGCACAGCCCAGGTTTTCGGTCCATACGGTGGTGGCCAGGCCGTAGTCGGTGGCGTTGGCCAGCGCGATGACTTCGTCTTCGGTATCAAAGGGCGCGATGTGGCAGCAGGGGCCAAACACCTCTTCGCGCACCACAGCCGCGCTCTCGGGCAGGCCGGTCCAAATGGTGGGTTGCACCCAATGGCCTTGCGCCAGCTCAGAAGGCATCTCGGGAACGCCGCCGCCGGTGACCAAAGTGGCGCCTTCTTCCATCGCCTTTTGGTAGTAGGACAGCACTTTTTGCTTGTGCTCGGCTGATATCAGCGGTCCGAGGTTGACACCGGGCGCATCGGGCGGGCCGATGACCAAGGCTTCTGCCTTGGCTTTGAGGGCGGCGACAAATTTGTCGAATAGGGGACGTTGAACGTAGACGCGCTCAGTGCCCAGGCAAACCTGCCCGCAGTTTTCGAATGCGCTTCGGGTGATGCCGGCGATGGCTTTGTCAAAATCTGCGTCGGCAAACACAATGCCTGCGTTCTTGCCGCCGAGCTCGAATGAGACTGGGCGGACGCCCTTTGCAGCGGCGGCCATGATCGCCTCACCGGTACGCGTCTCGCCCGTAAAGGTGATGGCGTTGACGCCCGGGTGGCGGGTCAAGTATTCACCTGCAGACTGCGGGCCGAATCCATGCACGACGTTGTAGACGCCAGGCGGGATGCCCACGCTGGTCATGACCTCGCCCAGTAGTGTGGCGGTCGCCGGGGTTTCTTCCGACGGCTTAACCACCACCGTGTTGCCGCAAGCCAGGGCGGGGCCGACCTTCCAAGTCATCAGTAAGAGCGGCAGGTTCCAGGGGCAAACCACACCCACCACGCCGACCGGAGAGCGGATCGCGTAATTGATGGCTTGGCCACCGTCGGGCGTCGCCATCTCAAAACTCTCCGCTGGTACGTTCTTGACGATGTCGGCAAACACTTTGAAGTTGGCAGCACCGCGTGGGATATCAATATGCGAAGCCAGGCTACGCGGCTTTCCGGTATCTGCTATTTCCGCTTCTAAAAATTCATCGGAGCGCCGGACGATTTCGTCGGCCACAGCGTGCAGCAACTCGGTCCGCTTGGCCAATGTCATGCGGCCCCATTCGCCGTGCAACGCGGCCCTTGCGGCCTGCACTGCGGCATCTACCTCAGCTTGCCCCGCCTCATGCACCAAGCCCAGCACATGGTTGTCAGCCGGCGCCCGGTTTTCGAAGGTCTTTTCGGTCGCAACGAACTTGCCGTTGATGTAGTTCAGGAAGTGTTTCATCGTACCTTCAAATATCAAAAATCAAACCAAGCCAAGCGCATTCAAGCCAGCCTGTGCAATCGCTTCGTCCTGTAACTCGCTTGCGCCAGAAACACCGATGGCACCAATGCGTTGACCCTGGTCCACGATCGCCAGGCCTCCGCCAAATGCAACGAATCGGGACCTGCGCACGATGCCCTCCCGCACCGCCTCCGAATGCGCTTGCAAGGCCTCGTGCCACTGGCTGGTGGCCAAGCCAAAGCTCACCGCGGTATAGGCCTTATCGATGGCGATTTCCACCGAATGCAAAGGCGCTCCCGGCATGCGCAAAAAAGCGGCGAGCACGCCGCTGGCATCCAGCACCGCCACGTTCACGGCCAGCCCCTGCGAATGCGCTGCCTTCACGGCAGCGCCCACGCAGGCGTGCGCCGCCTCGGCGCTGATGACGGCCTGGGTCACACTCAAGGGTGCGGCTTGCATGGCGGCGCTCCGGGTTTCAGGTGTACACGTCGGTGAAAGACGCGGGCAACACCCCGGTGTGGTAGAAAATTGCCCGTCCGGCCTCGTCCTCGGTCCAGGTGGTTACAGGACGGTCGCGCTGGGCCTGATAGCCCAAACCGGCGAAGGTCTCGTTGCGGTTGCCACTGGGGTCGAAGAAGTAAATCGTCTCGCCACGTGTGATGCCGTGGCGGGTAGGCGCCACGTCAATACGCACTTTGTTTTTGGCCATTACGTCGCCGGCTTTGAGAACATCGTGCCACGAGTCCAGGAAGTAGGAAATATGGTGCAAGCCGGGGATAGGTCCACCCACAAAGGCGATGTCATGCGGCTTGCTTGAGCACGACAGGAACGACGCCAACTGGAATGCACCCTCGGGGCCCACGGTAAGCTGTTCAGTTTGGAAGAAGTTGAGTACGTCAATAAAGAAGCGCGTGTTTTCTGCGACCTTATTGATGCCTTCACCTGGGTTGAATTCACACATGAGCAGCACGTGGTCCAGCCAATGCGCAGCAGCGCCTTTTACGCCATCGGGCCAGGGATCAGGATTGACAGATCCCACGTCCGTTCCGACGCATTCTTTCATGGCAAACAGGCGCATCTCGTGGCCGCTAGGCAGATTGAAAACCAGCATGCGTCCGGTCGAAGGCATAGTGCCTTCTGGCACCATGGTGGTGGTCGTGCCTGCCGCTTCAATAGCACTTTGCAGCGCGTCCAGATCGCTGTCGTTTGCCACCTTGTAGCCCACGTGGTTGACGCCAGCGCGATCCGAAGGTGTTAATACCAGCGAGTATTTATCCCACTCGTCCCAGCATTTCATGTAGACCTTACCGGTCTTGTCTTGCATGGTTGATTTCAGTCCGAGCACGTTTTCGTAGTGCTTCACTGCCGCCGCCATGTCCATCACATTGATGTCAACGTGGCCAATTCTCATAATGCTCATGGTTGTCTCCTTACTTGTTGAAAATTTCGCTCTTGGGTGCAGCGAACCCTTTTGAAAAAAGCTTCTCCAGCTTGCATGCCACTTCGAGCCACACCTCATTGGTGGGCGCCACCCGGCATGCCAAGGTGTATCCCTGTTCGTCTTCTTGCGCACTTACGTGGGCGCGGCTGACCGGACCCAATTTGCTGACCTGCCCCTTTACCACGCGCACCTTGCAAACGCCGCAGCCGCCATTGACGCAGCCCACGGGTATGCACTTGCGCCCGAGCTTGAGCATCCCCTGCAAAAGGCTCTGACTCTCGCTGCAGACATACGACTCACCGGTTTGCACGATGTGCACCGTGGGTTTAGGGCTCGGTTGGTTAACCATGGTGATTTGGGCTAGACACGCTTGAAGAGCGGACTACGCTGCTGGTTGGCATCAGCCGCAGAAAGGAATTTCTCGGTAAAGATGTCGCGCTCGAACAGACGCCCCTGCATCAAGGTGCTGATGCAGGCCTCCACCATCACCGGCGGGCCGCACAGATAGGCGGTGTGGCCAGCAAAGTTGTTGTTGAAATGTGCTTTGGCAGCATCGTGCGCAAAGCCACGGGCGCCGGTCCAATCGCTGCCCGCAGGCTCGTCGGAGAGCGCTGGCACATACGTGAAGTGCGCATGTTCTGCGGCAAGGGCGCGAAACTCGGCGTCGTAATACAGCTCTTCGCGGCTGCGTTGGCCGTAGACCAAAGTGATTGGCGTGGTATCACCGGCGCCAATTAGATCCAAGATCATGGAGCGCGGGCTGGAGAGTCCCGAGCCACCCGCCATGAATACCATGGGTTGCCTTGCCGACTTGCGAACAAAGAATCGTCCATAGGGGCCGGCGATTCGCAGAGAGGAGCCCACCGTCAAGTTTTGGTGCAGCCAGGTGGTACCCAGACCGTCTTTGACAATTCGCACATTGAGTTCAACTTCACCGCTGGCAGCCACCTGCGCGGGGGAGTTTGCAATCGAAAACGCCCGACCGCCCTCAACCCCAGGTATGGCCAACTGAACGTACTGGCCGGCCTGGAAATGAATGGGCGTCGCCAACTTTAGGAAGATAGCCTTGATAGTCGGTGTGAGTTGCTCAATGCGCGCGACCGTGGTGTCAAAGTCCCGCACCGGAATGATCTCCGCGTCGGGCTCTTCGTCGATGTCGGCCTCAATCGTGGCATCGCTCTGCAGGGTGGCGCAGCAGGCCAAGGTTTTGCCTTGGTCGCGCTCAAACTCCATCAGAGCAAACGGATTCGCGTGGCCGTGGTCGACCTCGCCGCCGCACACCTCGACCTTGCAGGTGCCGCACAGTCCATGGCCACAGGCGTGCGGAATGTAAATGCCCTGCCGCAGCGCGGCGTCGAGCAGCGTCTGCCCTTCTTCCACGTCAATGGTGGCCCCCAGGGGTTCAATCGTCAACTGGTAGCTCATGCGTGCCTTAAAAAGCTTGGCGTCCGGGGCCAGTACTGCGTTTAATGCCTTCGAGCGCCGGAGTTCGAAAGCGGATCAGGGACTTGTGCGTCAGTCCGTGGTGCTCAAGCGACTTCCCGAAATCAGGCCGAAAGCGCTGATTCGAGTTAAACCACTGTGTGCGCTCCCAGTCGATTTGTTCGAACTCCGGATGCTCGCCGTAGATTTCCGGCAACACCACCCGCACCAAGGCCCCGAAGGGCAGGGTGGGCGGCAGCGGCAGGCAAAAGGGCGCGGCATACATCAGGTGGTTTTCCCAGCTGGTGTAAATCAAGCGGTTGCCGTAAAAGCATTCCTCGCTGTCGGCTTGATGCAAGGGATAGGGTCCCAGTGATCGAAGCTTGACATCGGTCACCAGCGCATTCATGAAGATTCTCCGGCCTTGCGTTTGTCGCCCCGCCACTTGGCAAAATTGCTGCGGTCAGGGCTGGTGCTGAAATCACCGTTGTCTTCGCCCGGGTTCACGCCGTAGTAGCGCAAGACCTCGCGAACCGGACTGTCGCCAGGGGAAGCCGGGTTGATGTCATCGGGGTAGCACGATCCCTGGTAGATCTGATGCACGGGTATCCAAGCCTGAACATACTTTTTCGGCTCATCTTCAAAGATTCCCTTGCAGTGCACGCTGCAAAAGTGATGCTTCATGCCGTGGTAGGTGGTCTCATGAAAGTCAATTTGCGTGGGGTCTGTCGCTTCTGTAAACATCATGGGCACCTGGCACACTTGGCACAACATGGGCAGGGTCTGGTTGAACCAGCGGCCGTCTGACTTTTGCACCTCGGCCCAGTGATCAAACCGGCCCTTGTAGTAGCGATCGAAGGTGTCTGGGTATTTCTCCGACAGCCAGTTCATCTCAGACTGCTCGGGAAGCCAGGTGTGGAAGGCCGCCGCATGGCCATATTGGTAAAAGGTGGCCCAAGCTTGGTGGCTAATGTGGTCTTTACCTGCGCACGCATCCTTCCAGCCCTTCGGCTCGCGGATGCCGTAGCGTGCGAGATCTTTGAACAAGGCGCCACCATTGCTTTCGGCGTACATCTCCCAGGCCTCTTTCCAGCTCATCACGCGCTTGGGCAGCATGTAGTCCTGCATCATGGCCACCAGCGTGAGCAATCGGTAGCCGCGCCAGAACCATTTGTCCATCCAACGCTGGACGATTGGCACGTTGTCCGGATCTTGCTCAAGCATGAACTTGATGCACTCAATGCCCAGCGTCATGTGACGAGACTCGTCGCTTTGGGCTGAGAAGCCGAAGGTGACGGTGGAGATATCGCCGTTATGTGCCGCGCCGGACATGAAGGGTACGAACAGCAAGTTGGTCAGCAAGTACTCAAACGAAAAGCTGATGGCGGTCAAAAATTCAAAGGGTCCGCCGGTGTAAGCGTCCTCAAAAAACGATTTGGGCACTGACAGGTACCAGATGTTCTCGTTCCAATGGCTGGTGTTATGCATGCCATTGAAGTACTTGTTGTAGTGTGAGATCGCATGCGTTTCGGTCTGGTAGTGGCGCAACTCGTCAATGGCCTGCAACTGTGACGCCACACGGGCGCCTGCGCCGGTGAACTGCCGACCAACGTGGGCGTAACCCCGGTGCGCGTAGTACTCGAGCGGCGTGACACCTTGTATGAACAACTTGAGCGCGTTCACGTAGCGGGCGTCGCTGATGCCCAGCTGGCCGTTGTTTTGCGCAAAAGCGTCAATCACCGCGTACAGTTTGCGGTCCTTCTCTCCCTGGTATTTCCAGTAGGCGTCCATGGTCAGACGAAACGGGTCTTCCCATTTGTCCCAATCGTGGATCTTGATACCCTCGTAACTGTCGTACGGAAACACCTCCTCCATCGGCTGGTAAGTGGTGTCCCAGTGCAGGCCACGTGTCATCGCGGTATAGCGATCTTTCAGGCCCAGTTTCTTTTTAATCACACGTGCGTCCATAGTGTCTCCTTGGAAAGTAGGGTTACGCCAGACCAACGGCCTCGCGGGAATTAACAGGAAAATAGGCGCGGTGAAGGATGTCGGGGTCGCTGATCAGCTTGTCAGGCCCTCCGTCATACGAAACCTCACCACGCGACATCACATAGGCATGGTCGGCGAGACCCAATGCCAATTGCGTGAACTGCTCAATCAACAAGACGCCAATGCCGTCAGCGGCAATCTTGCGAATGACGGGTACCAGGCGCGCTACGATCAACGGTGCCAGGCCAAAGGAGAGCTCGTCGATCACTAAGAACCGGGGCTTGACCATTAGCGCCTGCGCAATCGCGACCATTTGCTGCTGGCCACCGGAAAGGTCGCCAGCCGCCATTCCCAACCGGGATTGAAGCTCGGGAAACAAGGCCAGTGTCTGTTCCATGGCGGCGCTCAATGCACCGCGCGACAAGTCACCGCCCGCGACGCGCAGGTTGTCCTGTACCGTCATTTCGCGCAGGACCTGGTGCCCTTCGGGTACGGTCGCAATGCCGCGGCGGCGAATTTCGTCGGGATCTTTTCCCTTGAGGTCTACGCCATCGAGCCAAATCTCACCAAATTCAGGCTCCACGACGCCGGCGATACCCAGTACGGTGCTGGTCTTGCCCGCGCCGTTGGGGCCCAGCAGGGCGGTAATGCGACCCGGCTCCACCTTTAATTTGATGGAGTTGACAGCAATCTTGGTGCCACGCACCATCACTAGGTTGTCAATCGTCAGGGTCTGGCTCATGCTGCTGCCTCCATGGCTTCGAAGTCGCCTAAATAGGCTCGGCGTACCTCGGGCTGCTCCAGGACCTCTTTGGTGGGGCCCAGTGCCAATAGCTTCCCGAAGTCCAGCACCATGGTTTCTTCGCAGCAGGCCACGATCAACGCCACGTCGTGGTCAATCAAGAACACTTGCGCGCCGCAATAGGCCGGAATGCCCCGGATGACAGCCTCCAGGTGGTGTGTCTCGGACTCAGACATACCAGCACCGGGCTCATCAAGCATCACCAGTTGCGGCTTGCCAATCAATGCCTTGGCAATTTCGGTCAGATGCCGCTCGCCGGTGGTCAGATTGCTGCCCTTGCGATTGATGCGCTTACCGAGACCGACGTAGTCAATGGCACGTTGCACGTCGCGTTGTGCCTCGGCCTGCGTACGGTATCCAGCGTGGTCAGCAACGGCTTCGACGTTTTCCCAGAGCGTCAAGTCATCGGCAATTTGATCGGTCTGGAAAGTGCGCCGCAAGCCTAGGTGCGCACGTTTGTGCGGTGGAATCTCGCTGATAACCACCCCGTTGACCACCATGCTGCCTGCGACCGGCGTGACAAAGCCCGAGAGCACATTGAGCAGGGTGGTCTTTCCCGCGCCATTGGGACCGATCAGGCCCACTATGGATTTGTCCAGAGTGACGGTCAGGCCGTCAATCGGTTTGACGCCGCCAAACTGCACAGTGAGGTTTTCAATTCGGATCATGGTGATTAACGGTAGGCGGCGAATGGCTTGGGGAACCGTTTGTCTATGCGTTGACGCAGCGTAAGCAAGCGCGGGTAAGCCGCGAGCTCTAACCCCACCTTGGCGGTCATTGATAGCCAGATGAGGGTCAATGCCACTGCGTAGGGAACATCGAACACCCCCGAGGCGACCCAGGCTACGAAGACGCCAATGAATATCCAGTTGAGCAGCCGCTTAATCAGCCGATGGTCCGGCACCCAGCCTTGACGTTCGAAAAACTGGGCCAAGCGCAGCGACAAGGCCGCCTCGAGGTCCTCCGCCCGGTCTTGTAAGCGTTTCCCAAAAAATCCAAGTAAGAGCCAGCACACACCCGGAATGACCAAGCGGAACAACAAAGCAATCAAGGAGATGAAAAATGCGCCAGCAAAACCGGCCAGTCCCAAACCGGCAAACAACAAGCCCAGACTGATCGAAACGAGGCCCCAGGTGGCGGTGCCCTCAAGAATTCGGCTCATACGCACGAACTTGTAAAAGTCAGCCAGTTGGCCTGCCAAGCCCTTACGGCCTTGAATCAGTGACACCAGCAAGGCAAACCCGTAAAAGGCATTGGCGAGGTTGCCATCCACGCCATGGTCATTCAGTAGCGCGGGCAATGCGCGGACCAGCAGACCTGCAAAAATCACCCCGACCCAGTTATAAACGCCCCCCACCACGGTGAGCGCGTAGAGCAAAATCGACTGGCTCACCGGAAATCCGGTGTTGTCCAATTGCCCATTGAGTCCCGCAATCAAACCACCACTCAGACCCGCCAAAAATCCGCCAAAAGTAAAGGCCCATGCCTTGTAGCGCAGCACGCTCACGCCTGCGGCGGTGGCGGCCGCTTCGCTCTTGCGAATGAGCGCCCAGGCGCGTCCGGGCATGGTGGCGCGCTGCCACTCGATCAGGCCCAGGCCCAGGGCCAACCAGAGCACCACATACCGGTAATAGGCAGCGTCGCTGCTGGCAATCCAGGGCCGCTGGATCAGCACCCGCTGGCCAGCCACGATCTTGCCGGTAAAGCCGGTGCCACCGTCTGGAAAGCCCACCACGTCCACCACCACTTGCACCGCTGCGGCCACCATCAGGGTCAGTAAGGCTAGGTACAGGCCGCGCATACGCAAGGCAGGAAGGCCTACCAGCAATCCAAACACCGCAGCCACCAAAGCGCCGGCAAGCAAGGCCACTTCAAAGGGCAACGCAAAACCATGAATCAACCGCAGGCACACCCACCCCCCGACACCCGCCAATGCAAACTGCGCCAGCGACACCATGCCCAACTGGCCAAACAGCATTGCCACGGTGCCGGCCACCAAGGCCAAACAGGCAACGGTGGTGAATGTGTTAAGCCAGTAAGCTGAAAACAACCAGGGGCCCAGCAATGCAGCCAATCCCAGTGTCACCAGTATGGGCATCACCCGGCGCAGCGGTGTGCCCGGAGGGATATCCATCTTGTCTTTATCGCGTGCCATATCGTAGTGACTTCAGGGGTAAATTAGTCGAGGTGACTGTTGTCGCGAGACAGGCCAATACCTTTTCGCTGTTGCCACAAAATGGCCAAAATAGCGACCAAAAATGCCGCCGATGACCCGTACCTTGAAATCTCAGGCACCAGGGCTGTCAGGGTCTCGGTGACGCCAATCAACAAACCACCCAACACGGTCGCAGGCAAGGACATCAGGCGCCCGACCACCGCGGCCGCCATAGCAGGGATGACAAGAAAAGTCAGCACGATCGGGTTGAGGCGAACCATATTGCCCATGAACAGCCCCGTAATTCCGGCGAAGACCCCGGCAATCACCCAGGCCCATGTATCGACGCGCTTGACCCGGACACCCACCAACGCGCTCAAGATCCGGTTGCTTTGTAATGCGCGCATGCGCAAGCCCAGCGGTGTTTTGGCCAGCAACCACAGCATGGCCAAGGTCAGGCCCGCGGCCAGTCCCAGCGCCAGTAGGCGCGTATAACTAATCAGGCGTCTGCCATCCACTTCAAGCCCACCGCTGTCGGTGGGCAGCACCAGGCGACGGGGTTCGTCGCCCCAATACCACTGAGAAATTCCCATGATCAAAAGGGCAAAGCCCAAGGTAGCCATAGCACGCACCACCTTGTCTTGGTGCGTCAACGATGGCGCGATGAACCGACCGTAGCCCCATGAGAGCAGCGTGGCGGCTCCAATGCCTACCACCCATCCCAGCCAATCGGCATATTCCAGGTCAATGATTTGCCAACAGAGCATGGCGGCCAGCCCGCCCAAGGCACCGTAAGAAAAGTTGACGACGCCACTGGCGCGGTACAGCACCACCAGGCCCACGCCCGAAAGTGCGTACACCGCGCCGACGCTAACGCCGACCACCAAAAATGGCAAAAACTGGTCCATCGGGCGTCCGTCTTTTATTTCACCAAACCGCCCTTGGCCTCGATCGCCGTGATGTCGGCCAAATCAGAGTCCTTGGACTGGAAGCACTCGGTCAGGGTCTTGAAGCCGCCGTTCACGATTTGCGACATACGTCCTGCATGGTTGGGCTGGTGGCGGTCGCCGGAGCCGAAATACCAGGGCGCGCACAGCATGTCAGATTTGACTTTGGTCATGCCTTTGAAGGCCTCAAAGGTAGACTTGCGATCAATCGTTCCCTTGATGCCCAGCAGCGCTTCAGTAGACACGCGCGCTGCCATGTAGCCGGCTTGTGAGAAAGTGTCGATAGGATCCTTCTTATCGCCGTACTTCTCCATGATGGCTTTCCAGTTCTTGGTGTCCGGGCCATTGGTTTCCAGCGGCTCCATTTCCATGTGGACGTAGAGCTTGCCGTCCCAGTATTTGCCTGCGGCCTTTGGCATTTGAGTGTGATAAGCCGAGGTTGGCAGACCCCATTTGATGGACTTGCCAAGGTCTTGCTGCTCAGCGCCGGTCAGGATCGGCAACATCATGCCGCGCGGCATTCCGAGCACAACACCACCAGGCTTGGAAGCAGCGACTTGCAAAGCGATCGCGTTGCCATCGAGTTTGCCCGGATCAAAGATCACGGTGCTGACTTCGACGCCGTTGGCTTTGCCATAGGCTTCAACGCCTGCACACACCCAGTCACCAAAGCCAGGAATGCCAGGCGCCACGCAAGTCACTTTTTTCAGCTTGAAGGTCTCTACGATGTACTGTGCGGCACCCAAGGTGGACTGGCGAGGACCCTGATTGAAGCTAACATAATTTTTACCGTAGAAGCAAGCACGGGGAACACCAACGCCAGCGACCACGGCTACGCCTTCTTGCTCATACGTCGCATTGTTAGCGCCGCATTCAACAAAGCTGGACGAGCCCACCATGCCCACCACTTTCGTGTCCTTCACCAATTTGCTGGCGGACTGGGCGGCGACTTCTGGATTCCAGGTATCGTCTTGCACGGTGTAATTGATTGGGCGGCCATTGATACCGCCGTTGGCGTTAACGCACTTGAAGTATGCCGCCGCGGAGCGGGCTGACGAAGAGAAATCTTCCGGTCCGGTCTTGCCTACGATGGCACCTATTTGGATCGGCTCTCCCGTGGCGGCTTTACCATTGCTCATGCCACAACTGTCGGCGGCATATGCGCCGCCGCTGGCCACAACAGCAAGCAATAGCGTTGCGGTGGCAATGTTTCTGTTTTTCATTGAACGTGTCTCCTAGATTTATTCACCCCTGGCATGCCATTCAGGTCGCAGCGGGGTGTGGACTGCGGCGCCTCTCCAACTTGCGTATGGACTAACTAAATGAGCCCCCAATACCGGTCAGGCCGGGGGAACGAAAGCGGATCACGTCCTTGTGGCCTAGTCCGTTGTCTTGCAGGGACTTGGCCGCATCGGGCTGCCAGGGCTGGCCCGACTTGAACCAGAGCACCTGGCTCCAGTCAATGCGGGCGAAATCGGGGTGCGCGCCATACACGCCGGGCAAGACTGCGCTGGCCAACGCGCCAAACGGCGTCTCACCAGGCAAGGGCAGGCACACGGGCGCACAAAACAGCAAGTGGTCTTCCCAGCCGATGTACAGCAGGGGGGCAGGGAAATTCTGGCGCGCATCTTTGGGCGCAAATTCATAGTTGCCCAGGGCTACGGTACTCATGCGCCCTCTCCCTGACCACCATCACCGCGCCACTCGTGGAAGTTTTTCTGGTCTTGAGAGCCTTCAAAGTCGAAGTTGTCTTCCCCGACCTTGACTTCGTAGTAATCCAACACTGCGGCCAGCGGGTCGAAGCCAGCCTGGGTCGGATCGGTGCCTGGCTTAAAACAGTTGCCCTGGTAAATCTGGTGTACCGGCAGCCAGGATTGCACGTATTTCTCGGGCTCGTGGGCAAAGATGTCTTGGCAGTGGTCGCTGCAAAAATGGTATTTGTCGCCCCTGTGCTCGGTCTCGCGGTAGGCGATCTTGGTGGCGTCGCCCGGCTCGGTGAAGAACATCGGGATCTGGCAGGTCGTGCACAGCATAGGCAAGGTCTTGTTATAAAAACGCTTGCCCTGGGCTTGCTGCGCGCGCAGATATTCCAGGCGCGCGCGGTACAGGCTGTCAAAGGTGTCCGGGTATTTTTCGGTCAGCCAGGCCAGCTCTTCGTCATCGGGCACCCAGGTGTGAAATGGCGCCGCTGCGCTGTAGTTGTAGAAGGTATTCCACGCCTGATGGCTAATGTGATCCTTGCCCTCACAGGCGTCTTTCCAGCCTTTGGGCTCGCGAATGCCGTAGCGCGCCAAGTCTTTGAACAACGCGCCGCCGCTACCTTCGGCGTACATCTCCCAGGCCTCTTTCCAGCTCATCACGCGCTTTGGCAGCATGTAGTCCTGCATCATGGCCACCAGCGTGAGCAGGCGGTAACCGCGCCAGAACCATTTGTCCATCCAGCGCTGGACGATTGGCAGGTTGCCTGGGTCTTGCTCGAGCATGAACTTGATGCACTCAATGCCCAGCGTCATGTGACGCGACTCGTCGCTTTGGGCTGAGAAGCCGAAAGTTACGGTCGACATGTCCCCGTTATGCGCTGCACCGGACATAAACGGAACAAACAACAGATTGGTCAGCACGTACTCAAATGAGAAGCTCACCGCGGTCAGGAACTCAAAAGGCCCGCTGCTGTATGCGTCTTCAAAAAATGACTTCGGCACCGACAAGTACCACACGCAGTCAAACCAATGGCTGGTGTGGTGCATGCCGTTGAAGTACTTGTTGTAGTGCGACAGCGCGTGCGTCTCGGTTTGGTAATGACGTAACTCGTCAACCGACTGCATTTGCGCCGCCACCCGCGCGCCCACACCCGGGAACTGCCGACCCACATGGGCAAAGCCCCGGTGCGCGTAGTACTCCAGCGGCGTGACACCTTGGATGAACAACTTGAGTGCGTTCACGTAGCGGGCGTCGCTGATGCCCAACTGGCCGTTGTTTTGCGCGAATGCGTCGATCACGGCATAGAGTTTTTTCTCTTTTTCGCCCTGGTACTTCCAGTAGGCTTCCATGGTCAGCCGAAACGGGTCTTCCCATTTGTCCCAATCGTGGATCTTGATTCCTTCGTAGCTGTCGTAAGGAAAGACCTTTTCCATTGGCTGGTAACTGGTGTCCCAGTGCAGGCCGCGTGTCATCGCCGTGTAGCGATCCTTTAGGCCCAGCTTATTTTTTACAACACGGGTATCCATGGTCCGCTCCTGGCCTTGGCTCAGTGATTCCAGCTCAAAGTGAACTGGTCGTCGTCTTCGTCGATGTAGCCAGACAAGGTCACCAAGCTAAGTTGCAGCTCCTGCAGGTTGTAGCGCTTGCCAATGATCTCCTCAATCGTCTCGCGCTTAATGCAAAGCTCGTCGGGTGCGTCTATCTTTACGAGTCCGACCGTATGAACTGCCACTGCGTGCGGATTGTCTGCAAGGATCGCCTCGATGATGGGACGAGATTCCTCGTTGGACTGGAAGGCGATAAATACATTGGACATGGAGGGATTCCGGGTAGGTTTAGGAGAGGCTCAAGCAGCCAATCCGGCTTTCTTGCATCGGGCATTGAGGCTGGTGCGAGCATCTTCTAGCGCGCCCTGGCCGTCGGCGCCCAAGGCCGCATCTGCCACGGGCGCCAGCGCAGCCTGTGCGCGGTCTGACCAGGTTTGCACCCAACCGGAAATGAGCGTTCGGTTGGCCTCCGATTCAGCAGCAGCCACCTTGAGCACGGCGTCAATCCAGCGTGCACTTTCGGTGTGCCACTCCGGCATGAATGCAGACAGCATCGCCACCGCCGTGCCGCCCATTGGCACCAAGTGGTCATCGACAAAGCTGCCAAACATCAGCGGATACAGCTGTCCATCAAGCGCGAGGTTCTGAGCCACAAACAGCTCCATGGGGTCCTTCAAGACCAGCGTGTCTTCAACATAGTGACGCAGCGGCTGCCAGCAGGCCTCCTCGAGCCAATCTTTTTTCCCGGTATCCAGCGCGCTCTGATCGTCTAAAGTAAGGCCGATACGCGTGATGTACTGCGCCACCCCTAGCTGATCCATCGCGTGGAACATCGCCGGCGCGGTCAGAATCGCACCGTAGCCGTAGGCTGAAATTGAACAGTTGTTCATGTTGCCGCCCCACGCTGCGTGGCGCAATGGGATCAACATCTTGGATGCCTTGCTGCGAACTGCCTCCGGCATTTTGGCGACCAGGCCCCGGTCTTCAATGAACTGGTAATTGGCCTCCATGGAATCCTGCTGCCGCGCCCGCGCCATGGTCCAAGTGCCGTAATAGTATTGACGAGGATCGCGCAGGGCCTGCCAGTCGGCCAAAACCACCGCCGAACGTGTTTTATCAAACAGCTCATGTGCCGGGTCCCATGTGGGGCGGTAGTGAAAGTTTGCCGTCGACTGCGCTCCCAGCGTCGCCTCCAGGTAGCGAGATGCCGGCTTGTCGTCGCCCACATACTGCGCCACGTGCGCAAAGGTTTGCCGCAGTGGCTTGATTTCTCGGGTGTGAAGGTCAACGGACATAGATAGTTTCCTTTGGATTGACGGGGTGGGGCTCAGGTCGGCAGGTGCTGCACTTGGTGTGTCGCGCAAAACTCGTCAAAAGCCGGTTTTGGCAACACCAGTTCGACCATCTGTTCAGGCCACCCGATAGAAAATTCGAACATCACCAAGCCGTCTTCACGCACATCCGTCACGCGAACATATTTGCGAGCGATATCGCACACCACAGGTTCGGGGAGAAATTCACGGGTTTCTTTCATGGATGCCGTTCCTGCGCGGCTAGGGCGCTGAACAAAACAAAAGCAGGCGCCGCCGCGAGGGCCAAGCCATTGGTTGCAAAGGAGCTGAAAAGAAGAATCATGGTGTTGTGCGGATGACGAGCCATGCTTTGCAAGTAGCTTGCCAGCGATCCTGTACACCTGGACATTCTCGAGATTTATAGGGAAAACCATTAGAAATCGACCGGCACACCTATGGTTTTCCCTAGGTACTTTTATGAGATTTGGTCGATATTCTCTCTACACCAGTGCGAAAATTTTTGTGAATTTCACTATTACATCGTCTGAATTTTTCGCGAATTAACCAAATGATCAAATTCTCTGCCGTCCGATTTCTTGTGAACCCTTGATTTCTGGTTTTCAATAAATATCGAGATTTATCGAAATTCACGCTCCTGAACTGGACACTGCTTTGAACCTCAAATACCCTTCAGACAGCGATTTGCGCCGGTTACTGCGCTTTGAGCCAGACAGTGGCTCCATCTGGCTGGGTGAGCGGCGGATGGTGCTGATGCACACCGCCGGCTTGGCGGCCTTGCGCCAGGACTTGCTGAGCTCAATGGGTCCGGATCACACGCGCCGCATACTGACCCGCATGGGTTATGCGTCCGGGCTGTCCGATGCCGAATACGCCAAGAAGGTCCGGCCCGGCCAATCCTTTCAAGACAGCTTCTTAGTGGGGCCCCAGCTGCATATGCTGGAAGGTGCCGCAAGGGTGACGCCGATTAAGCTCGCAATAGACATCCCAAACGGAAGTTTTTATGGTGAATTTCAGTGGGATCACTCATGGGAAGCCTACGCCCATCAGCAAAAATATGGTCAGGTGGAAGACCCCGTATGCTGGACTCTGCTGGGCTACGCAAGCGGTTACACCAGCGCCTTTATGGGCCGCCTCATCTTGTTCAAGGAACACCTTTGTGCAGCCTGCGGCAGCGATCACTGCCGCATCGTCGGTCGCCCCATCGAAGAGTGGCCTGACGGAGAAGCCCATCGCACCTACTTCAACGACGAGTCACTCTTAGAGAAGCTCGACGCCCTTCAATTGCAAGTCGAGGCCCTGAAATCGACCCTCGAACCGACGGGTCAAGGCCAGTTGATTGGTAACTCCCCCGAGTTTCGTAAGGCCTATACGCTGCTACAAAAAGTCGCGCAAACCCAGGTCGCCGTACTTCTCACGGGCGAGACTGGGGTGGGCAAAGAGCGCTTTGCGCGTGCCCTGCACGAGCACTCGGCCCGCGCCGAGGGACCCTTTGTAGCGGTGAACTGCGCTGCGCTGCCCGCTGAGCTGATAGAGGCTGAGCTTTTTGGCGTGGAAAAGGGAGCGTTCACGGGGGCACATGCATCCCGGAGCGGACGCTTTGAACGGGCCGATGGTGGTACCTTGCTGCTGGACGAAGTCGGTGAATTACCACTCGCTGCACAAGCCAAACTATTGCGTGTCTTGCAAGAGGGCGAGATCGAGCGGGTGGGCGGCGAAACTATCCGCAAGATCAACGTGCGCCTGGTGGCCGCCACCAATGTCGACCTGGAGCAGGCCGCGCGTGAGGGGCGTTTTCGCCGCGACCTGCTCTATCGACTGAACGTGTATCCCATTCATATTCCAGCCCTGCGCAAGCGCCAGGGCGACATCGTCGCACTGGCCGAATCCATGCTGACACGCTTTTGCGCGCTACACAACAAGCGCCTGCAAGGTTTAGGCGAACGCGCACTGCAAATGCTGCAAGAGCATGACTGGCCCGGAAACGTCCGTGAACTGGAAAATCTGGTGGAGCGCGGGGTGATCCTAGCCAGCCAGGGCGGTTGGGTCGAGGTCGAGCATCTTTTTCAAAATCTACCGGACATCGCCCACACGGGCGTAGACGCACACGGCCAGTTGGCACAACTACCCAGCGCCCAAGAGGATGACCTGAGTGCCCGGATTCTTGACAGCGGCAGCCCCATCGAAACCATTGAGGCGCGGGTGCTTGATCTGGCGGTGCAACGCGCGGGCGGAAATTTGTCTGAAGCCGCGCGGCTGCTGGGGCTGAGCCGCCCCCAGCTGGCCTACCGGCAAAAAGTTAAGCTCTCCAGCCAGCGCGCCAGCGCACCCCTTGAGGCAAAGCCGCCAGAGGCCCAATAATGTCTTCGTTGCCCCCTCCCCTGCGCGCCACGGCGCGCACAGAAACACAGCCTCCGCGCACCTTGGTTGAGCGTGCGTACCTTGGACTGCGCCACGACGTCGTTTGCGGAAAGCTCGCGCCGGGCGAACGTCTGCGCGTCGAGCACCTTAAAGACCGATACGAGGTGGGCGCAGGAACCTTGCGTGAGGCCCTCTCGCTACTCATGGCAGACGCGCTGGTCACGTCGGAGGGTCAACGCGGCTTTCGCGTGGCTCCGATTTCCTTGGCCGATCTGGAGGACGTAACCAACACCCGCGTGATGCTGGAGACTGAGGCGCTGCGCCAGTCCATCCGGCGCGGCGACGCAAAGTGGGAAGCCGACGTCATCAGCGCCTATGAATTGCTGACACGGTCGGACACCGACCTTGCTGGCTCGGGGAGTGAGCACTGGGAGCGGTGTAACAAAACTTTTCATGAGTCACTGATTTCGGCATACGACTCTGCTTGGACAAAGTACCTTTTGGGAATCTTGTACAGGCATGCAGAACGCTACCGCAACATCAACTGGCGGCTCACCGCCGCGCACGCCAGCGGGAGGGATGTGCGCCGGGAACATGAAGACATCTTTCGCGCCGCTATCGATCGCCAAGAGGCTCGTGCATCGCTTGCTCTGGAGGCCCATGTGCGATTAACACACGATATCGTGAAGAGACAGGCGTTGCCAATTTGAGCCGCAAGCCGACTCCAAATTGGGGCTTAAGGCAATAACGCTCTTTCAAACCAGTTTCGCTTCAGTTAGACACCTCGCCTGGGCTTGGTTAAGCCGAGGCGCTTGCCATCATGGCGAGCCCATAAGCCGGCCTGAAATCAGCGCCGTTTGGCCGATGGCCCGCGAAGTAGGATTCCCTGCCCCAGAGTACCGTAGCTGCACCAGCGCAAGGCAATCCGCCAAGACATTACGAAACATCGGGTTGTGCCATAGGTACCGCTTGGGGGAAGGCCTCCGATGCCCCGCAAGTCTCTGGAGTCGCCGCCTGTCCCTGCGCGGCGTGCTCGGGCCTTGGGCTGACGCTGCGCATCAGCCCAGGTGTTTGCCTGCCTCACGGCGCGTCAGACCAGAGAGGCTCTGGGCATGCTGGACCAGAAATGCCCGCACCGCCTCCGGCCGGGTGCGGGCATGGTCGCGCAGGGCCCAACCAATCGCCTTGCGGGTAAAAAACTCGGTTTCGCCGGCGAGTGCCAAGGCATACCGCAGCAATCGCACCTCGTCGGTTTGTGCCCTCCAGCCCAGTTGGTGCAGCATGGCCACGCGGCGTACCCACGGGTTGGGGTGGCGAATACACGCATCCATGGCACGCTGCGTATCGGGCTGATCCGAGCTTGCGCGCAACAAGATGTCCCCCACCACACCCGCCAAACCATCGACCGTGTCCCACCACGACTTGCGCTGCACCAGCTGCAGCAGTTGCGGCACGCTGTCGGGGCCCAACTGCCGATGGTGCTTGGATAGCACGTCCACCGCCACGTACTGAAACTCGCGCTCCGGCATCTCCCATAAAAGGTCCGCCAGCTCCAACAGTTCTGCGGCGGTCCAAGGGTTCAAGCGCGACAAGCCACGCAAGGCCTGCCGACGCGGCGTCGCGCGGATGCCCAAGAACTCAAACTGGTTGAGCATATAAGCGCGCATGGGCACCGCTTGCTGCGCATCGGCCAAGGGGCGCAGGGCGGACTCGATTTGCTCGCGGCGCGCTCTCACGATGGGGCTTGTCATGGATTCATCAAAGGGAATGGGCGTAGGCCTAGGGAATGCAATGTACATGTACCGCGGCTGCAACCGGGTGGCATTGGCATGGCATGGCTTGAACCCTTTCAGCCGGTAGAGGGCTAGGCTCACGCGGGATGGCCGGACTCGCGGGAGACTCCACCGGGACACTGCACCTCGAATGCATGAGGGACCCTGAGGAAAACGGAACTTTTCAGACTATCCTAATTCGTATCTTTGGGCCAAACTGTCTGGTCACGACTATTCACAACGGGAAACCTCTATGCGTCGAGCCGGCACCTGCAAACCAAGCCCAATCAAATTCTCACTCTTGTTTTTGGTCCTGTCCGCAGTCGCTGGATGTGGAGGTGGTGGATCTTCCACGTCGAACACGAACTCGAATCCCGACGCCGACACTACGACGTCCATTACCGCAAAAAGCAGCGCAGACAATACCGCGGTGGGCACCAGCACTCCTGGTGTGACCACCGCCTTAAGCGGGACAGGGACCAGCGCATCAACGTCGGGCGTAGGTTGCAATGTCACTGGTACCGGCACGACCGTGACCGGTGTTGTGGATAGCAAGAACACCGACAACATTACCGCCCCTGTCAGCACGAACTACAGCTACAGCTGGACTTGCTCAGGCAGCACACGAACTCTGATGACCAATACCATCCCGAACCATGCGGTGGGGGTGTTCCCTAATTCGAACAACCCTAACGGTATCAGCGCACAAAACGTCACCGTCAGCATGAAACTGGCACCCGCGCGAGCTTCCGCTGCAAACAATAACTTGCACGAAACAGCCTATGGACTGAACGGCATTAAGTTTGATGCCAACACCGGCGGCGGCTGCCCGAACTCGGCGACGGGTGTCGGTTCGTGCACCTATATCGGCGGCGGCGCCTGGAGCCTGGAGGCATTGGTGTCTGTAACGCCGTTCGACTTTGGTGCTGACACTAACTTTGCACATGTCCAGCCCGGCGGCACCTACCACTACCACGGTGCACCGGCGCGCTTGTTTTTGGCGCTCGGCGGTACGCTGAACAGCGCCGGCGTGCCCACAAGCATGGTATTGATTGGTTGGGCTCTGGATGGGTATCCGGTGTACTACAAAGTGGGCTACACAACGGCAGCGGATGCAAGCTCGGGACTCAAGACTTTGAAGGGCAACTATCTGCCCAACTCAGGTGCGACTTCTAGTTCCAGCCGACCGAGCGCTGGCATTTTTCCGTTAGGTACATTCAAGAACGATTGGGCTTATGGTGCCAGTAACGGCGGCGACCTCGATGAATGCAACGGACGCACCGGCGTCACGCCAGAGTTCCCAAGTGGCATCTACTACTACGTAGTCACAGACAGCTACCCGTTTGCGCCGCGCTGCTTGAAGGGAACGATTTCCTGAGACGGGCTGACCGCAGTTGGTCCAGTGATATGGTGCGGGCGCTTTTGACGATAGTAATAACGGTGGTGCATCTGCTGCCAATGCCGGCATGCGCCCATTTGATGCTGCCTCAGCGGGGCACCTTGAACTTTGTGGACGGAAGCGCCTACCTGGTGCTTTCACTTCCGGTAAGCGCATTCCCCTACGCCAATGAAAATGGAAAAAATTTGATCGCCGCGGAAAGCTTTGCCAAATTCCAACTCCGCATGGCAGCAGACATTGAGGCGCAAGTTCACTTACTGGATGCAAAAGGACCACTGCAACTCGAAGGAACTTTCCTCAATTTCACGCCGCCAGACAATGACCCCAGCGGTGCTGCTTCTGACATTGTGGTGTTGGGCCGATTCAAACTTCGAAACCAGGAAGACGCGACCGCTACTACGTTGCGTCTGCGCATGACAGTTTTTGGCAAGGCCACCCACGAACAATTCGTGACCGTAACATTGACCCGAATGAACCCTCAATCCCAGCAAAAAGAAAGGGAACAGTTGGTATTGAGTGCGGATCGACCCGAGCGAACCATCTTTGCGTCGGTTTGGAGCCTAGTGACGGACTATTTTCGATTCGGCTTAGAACGGATCCGTACCGGTATTAGCCCAGTGTCCTACTTAGTGGTGGCTCACACGGCGGCAGGTTAAAGTGGAACGGTACACATCAGGCTTACAACGCCCCCCGCCGCATCCACTCCCCCAGCCGCTCCACGCCATGCGTCAACCGCCCCAGGTCTTTTGACGCAAAACACCAGCGCAGCCAGCCTGAGGCCTCCGGGGCGAAGGCGCTGCCGGGAGCCAGGCCCAGACCGGCCTCGGTCACGAGGCGCTTGGCGGTGGCCAACGAGTCGGTGTGTCCAGGCAGCTGGAAAAAAGCGTACATACCGCCCAAGGGCAGCGCCACCTGCACATCGGGCAGGGTGCGCAGCGCAGGGATCAGGGTGTCGCGGCAGGCTTTGAGGTGGGCCACGACACGGGGCGTGACTTCGTCCCGCCGCTCCAGCGCCACGATGCCTGCGCGCTGCGTAAACACGCTGGCACACGAGGTGTTGAACTCCACCAGCTTGCCCATGGCGCCCGCCATGGACGGGGGCATCACCAGCCAGCCCAGGCGCCAGCCGGTCATCAGGTAGCTTTTGGAAAAACTGTGCACCACCACCAGCCGGTCTTGCGGTTCGGCGATATCCAAAAAGCTGGGCGCACAGGCCTTGGGGCTGGGGGCGTAGTAGAGGTTTTCATACACCTCGTCCGCCAATATCCAGGTGCCGGTGTGGCGACAGTGGGCCAGGATCGCGGCTTGCTCGTCACGGCTCAAGGTCCAACCGGTGGGGTTATTGGGGGCGTTCAAAATCAGCAGCTTGGTGCCAGGCCTAATGCTGCTTAGCAAGCGCGGCAAGTCCAAGGTCCATGCGCCCGCATCCGGGCCGCTGGTTTGGGGCGTAAGCGGCACGGTACGCAGTTGCGCGCCCATGATCAGCGCCTGCGCAGTCAGGTTGGGCCACACCGGAGTGACGGCGACCACCGCGTCGCCCGCGTCGACCAGCGCTTGAACCGCCAACATCAGCGCGTTCACACCGCCCGTGGTCACCGCAATGCGTTCCATACCAATCGGCGTGGCGCCGGGGTGGCTGGCGTGTTGGGCGGTCATGGCGCTGGCAATCGCGTGGCGCAGCTCGGGCAGGCCGAGGTTGTGGGCGTAAAACGTTTCGCCGCGCTGCAGTGAGTCAATGGCGGCTGCCCGGATGAAGTCGGGCGTGACCTCATCACTCTCGCCAAACCAAAAGGCCAGCACGTCGTGGCGACCCAGGCCGGCATTGGCGACTTCGCGGATTTTGGATTCTTCGAGGTTGTCGATGGTTTGGCGCATGGGCAAGGGTCTTGCGGTAGGTCAGGTAAACAGCGACTGGTATTGCGCACGTAGCAGGTTCTTTTGCACCTTGCCCATGGCGTTGCGCGGGAGCTCCGCCACCACGACACAGTGCTTGGGGATCTTGAAATTGGCGAGTTGCTGTTTGAGCTCCGCCACAATGGCGCCAGCCTGGGGCTGCGCACCCGGCTTCGCGATCACCACTGCCACGCCCACTTCGCCAAAGTCCGGGTGGGGCACGCCCACCAGCGCGCTCTCCGCCACACCGGGCAGCTCGTTGATGTAGCCCTCAATCTCGGCAGGGTAGACGTTGTAGCCACCGCTGATGATCAGGTCTTTGCTGCGCCCTACGATGTGCACGTAGCCGCGTTCGTCGACTTTGCCCACATCGCCGGTTCTGAAAAAGCCGTCGGCGGTAAATTCTTCGGCGGTCTTCTCGGGCATTCGCCAGTACCCTGAAAAAACATTGGGGCCCCGTACCTGAATGCCACCGATCTGCCCGACGGCCAATGTCGCATCGTCGTCGCCCACTATGCGCAAGCTGACCCCCGGCAAAGGAAAGCCCACCGTGGCACCGCGGCGTTCACTTTGCTTCTTAAAACGGGCGTCTGCCGTGTAGGGATTGGAGGTGATCATCACCGTCTCACTCATGCCGTAGCGCTCCAAAATGGTGTGGCCTGTGCGCGCCGTCCACTCCTTAAAGGTTTCCAGCAGCAGTGCCGCGGAGCCCGCGACAAACAGCCGCATGGTGCGGCAAGCCGCCGCCGTCAGGCCGGGCTCGGCCAGCAGGCGCACATACAGCGTGGGAACCCCCATGAACACGGTGGCCTGGGCCATATGGGTCAGCACGGTTTTGGGGTCAAATTTGGACAGCCACACCATCTTGCTGCCGTTCAACAGTGCGCCGTGAATCGCGACAAACAGCCCGTGCACATGGAAGATGGGCAGCGCATGGATCAGCACATCGCCCTTCTGCCAACCCCAGTAATCTTTAAGCACCTGGGCGTTGCTCAGTAAATTGCCGTGGCTGAGCATGGCGCCCTTGCTGCGCCCGGTGGTGCCACTGGTGTACACAATGGCTGCCAGATCGTCTGCCTTGCATTGTGCAAGCGCATGTACATCACTTTGCAGCGCGGCACGGTCTAGCAGACTGCCCGTGCGGTCTTCGTCCAGAGTAAACACGTACTGGGTACCCGCCTTGAAGGCGATCTTGCTGACCCAGCCAAAGTTGCGACTGGCGCACACCACCACTGCGGGCTCGGCGTTCCCGATAAAGTATTCGACTTCCGCGCTTTGGTAGGCCGTGTTAAGCGGCAAGTACACGTAACCGGCGCGCAAGGTGGCCAAGTACAAGACCATGGCTTCGACCGATTTCTCGGTATGCGCGGCAATACGGCTTCCCACCGGCAAGTCCAAAGACTGCAACAAATTGGCCACCATGGCCGTAGCACGGTCCAGGTCGCGCCAGGAATAAAGCAGGCCGGTGTCGGTCTCGACCGCCGTGGTGTCAAGGTCGGCAGGAAAGGCCGCACGCAGGGCGGCGAAAAGGTTGTGTTGAGCCATGGTGCAGAACGAAATACCGGGGTAAGAAAATCAGTCGAGTTTGGCGCCCGACGCTTTAACGACCTTCGACCATTTGGCCAGTTCGCCTTTGATAAAAGCATCAAACTGGGCGCCGGTCAGATTGGGGAAATCCGCCCCTTGGTTGGCCCAAATGGTCTTGGCTTCGTCGGTCTGGCAGGCCCGCCGAATCTCTTCAGTGGCTCGCGCTTGCGCCTCGGCGGGAGTTCCCTTGGGTGCCCAGATGCCATACCACGTGCTGACCGTGTACTCGGACAGGCCGAGCTCGGTCGAGCATGGCACATCGGGAAACGCGGGGTTGCGCTTGGTGCCAGACACCATCAACGCCTTGATCCGCCCGCCTTTGATGTGGGTTGCCGAGGAGCCCAAGCCATCAAACATCATGTCCACGTTGCCTGCAATCAAATCCTGCAAAGCCGGGCCCGATCCGCGGTAGGGAATGTGCGTGATGAAGGTATTCGTCTGTAACTTGAACAACTCACCCGCCAAATGGTGCGAAGTGCCGCCACCGGCGGAGCCGTAGTTGAGCTTGCCCGGATTCTTCCGCACAAAGGCCAGGAATTCGGCGAAGTTAGCCACCGGCACTTTTTTGGGATTGACCACCAATATCTGCGGCACGCTTGCCACCAATAACAAGGGCACGAAATCGCGCTCCAGGTCGTAGTCAAGCTTGGGGTACATGCTGGGCGCAATGGTGTGGTGCACCGCGCCCATGAACAAGGTGTATCCGTCCGGAGCCGCCTTGGCCGCCACGCCAGCACCCAAGGTGCCGCCAGCACCGCCCTTGTTGTCAATGATGAGTTGCTTTTCAGTGAGTCGGGCAAATTGCGCGGACAAGGGGCGTGCAAAAGCGTCTGTGCCGCCCCCCGCTGGAAAGGGAACGACCAGCGTGACTGGTTTGGCGGGCCAAGTGGATTGGGCCCACCCGGGCATGGCAAGGCCCGCCATACCGGCAAGGGCGGTTTGAAGCGCAGTGCGACGGTTGGCAACTCTGGCAAAAAGCGGTGGCGTGGAATGCATGGCTTAGTCTCCTGTTAGTGATTGGAACGCATCAAAAGGTTGGCGCCGCTGCTGCGACCCGGCCGTGGCAAGCGCGCCATTGTCATTCAATCACCCGCCCGACTCAGGGCGGACGGCCAAAACCGCGACCCGAGTTAGGGCAACCCCGCGGTTCAGGCTTAAAAACGTGGCAGGTCGGGGTGCTTGATCTGCCCGGCCCGCACCAGCATCTTGCCGTACTCGGCGCAGCGGTGCAGGGTAGGGATGACTTTGCCGGGGTTGAGTAAGCCTTGGGGGTCAAACGCGCGCTTGATGGCAAACATCTGGGCGTTTTCTTCGGGGCTGAATTGCACGCACATGCTGTTGAGTTTTTCAACGCCCACGCCGTGCTCACCGGTCACCGTGCCGCCCATGGCCACGCTGGTTTCAAGGATGTCGGCGCCAAACAGCTCGCAACGGTGCAACTGATCGGGGTCGCTGGCGTCAAACATGATGAGCGGGTGCAGGTTGCCGTCGCCGGCATGGAACACGTTGGCGCAGCGTAGTTGGTATTTCTTTTCCATCTCGGAGATTGCCAGCAAGATGTCCGCCAGGCGCTTGCGAGGAATGGTGCTGTCCATGCACATGTAGTCGGGACTGATGCGGCCACTGGCAGGAAAAGCGTTTTTGCGCCCGCTCCAAAAGCGCAGCCGCTCGGCTTCGCTCTGACTGACCGCGATGGCGGTCGCGCCATGGCTGCGCAACACATCGCTCATGCGCTCAATCTCCTCTTGCACCTCTTCGGCCGTGCCGTCGCTCTCGCACAACAAAATCGCCGCGGCGTCCAAGTCATAGCCGGCGTGGACAAAAGCCTCCACGGCTGCAGTCATGGGCTTGTCCATCATCTCCAGTCCCGCCGGGATGATGCCCGCGGCAATCACGGCAGCCACGGCATCGCCGGCTTTGCGCACATCGTCAAAGCTGGCCATGATGCAGCGCGCCAGTTGCGGTTTGGGCACCAGCTTCACCAGCACCTCCAGGGTGACAGCCAACATGCCTTCGCTGCCCACCACCACGCTCATCAGGTCATACCCTGGCGCGTCCAAGGCCTGGGCGCCAAAGGTGATGGGCTCGCCCTCCACCGTCAGGCCGCGGACCTGCAGCACGTTGTGCAAAGTCAGGCCGTACTTAAGGCAGTGCACGCCGCCCGAGTTTTCGGCCACGTTACCGCCGATGGTGCAGGCGATCTGACTGGAAGGATCGGGCGCGTAGTACAGGCCATGGGGGGCCGCCGCCTCGCTGATGGCCAGGTTACGGACACCGCACTGGACCCGCGCCGTGCGACTGTAAGGATTCACCTCAAGGATTTTGTTGAACTTGGCCAGCGACATCGTCACGCCACGCGCATCGGGCATGGCGCCGCCGGACAAACCGGTACCCGCACCGCGCGCTACCACCGGCACCCCCAGCGCATGGCAACTGCGCAGCACCGCCTGCACCTGCGCCTCGGTCTCAGGCAGGGCCACGACCAAAGGACGTTGGCGGTAAGCGGTCAGTCCATCGCACTCGTAGGGTGTGGTGTCTTCCGACTGGTAGAGCAGCGCGTGGGGGGGCAGATGCGCCGACAAGGCCTGAACAATCTGCGCCTGCAACGTGGCTTTTTGAAGTAATTTTTCGGTTGGGGCGTTCAATGGGGCATTCATGCACAAGACTTTACGGGAACTACCGGCACCGGCGCGTGAATAAACTTGCAGCGGGGCGTGAATTTGCGCCGCCCAACGGTGCTCAGGGCCGCTAGCGCGGAGCCGTACAGGGTCAGGCCAGCACTTTCTTGAGCCACTCGGCAAACGCGGCGCATTCCCAGCGGTCCATCATGCCGGTGCGCCAACACAAGTAGTGGGCGTGCGGGCTGGGTACGTTGCCGACAAAGGTGTCGCTGGTGCCCAGACGCACCAGCGAACCATTTTCCAACCACGGCGCGCCAAGCTTGAGGCGGACCAGAGCCACCCCCATGCCCGCGGCGGCTCCATCGCACATCAGGCCGATATCGTTGAACTGCGAGCCGTCCACCGGTTCGGGCCAATCCAAATGGTGGGCAGCAAACCAGGTGCGCCAGGGCTCCAGCGGGCTCCGCAGCAAGGGCATGTTCAGCAGGTCTTGGGCCTCTACAAACGGCCCGTGCTCCCGCACAAAGGCAGGAGAAGCCATCGGCGTGACCTCATCCTTGGTCAAACAGATGTGCTCCAGATCGGCATAGCGCCCTGCGCCAAAGCGCACGGTCAGGTCAGCGTCCTCGGCCACCACGTCCAATAGCGGGATGGACACCTGCAGCGTGAGGTCGATCTCGGGGTAGGCCTCGGTGAATTCGCGCAGACGCGGAATCACGATGGAACGGGCAAAGGTCGGCGTGACCGCCAGGCGCAGCTTGCGTTTGCCGGGTGCCGCACTGGCCGTGGGGAATTTTTGCAGTATGGACAGGCCCTCGCGCACATGGGCCAAGTACTCGCTGCCCTCGGTCGTGAGCGAAAAGTCGGCGCGGCCAAAGAGCTTGGTGCCAATGATCTGCTCCAACTGCCGCACCCGGTGACTGACCGCGCTGGGAGTCACACACAGTTCTTCAGAAGCCTGGGTCACGCTGCGCAGTCGGGCAAGCGCTTCAAAGGTCAACAGGCATTGGATGGGAGGAATGCGGGCGGTACTCATAGGCCGCCACTATAGGCCACTCTTTATAATTTCAACAGCTCCCGACCCACCGAATTCTTGGTGCGTTGGGGCCCGATATTCCCCACCGGAGCCCTTGTGTCTGATCGTTTATCGGTATTGCCCCAATACCTGCTGCCCAAGAAGGCGCTCACCGGCTTTGCCGGTTGGGTCGCCAGCCGCCGCTGGGGCCGCCTTACCACCCGCCTGATCGCCTGGTTTGTAGAACGCTACCAGGTCGACATGGCCGAGGCAGCCAACCCCGATCTGGCCAGCTACGCTTGTTTCAACGACTTTTTTACCCGCGCGCTGCGCCCCGACGCCCGCCCGTTGGCGCCCAGCACCTGGGTCTGCCCGGTGGACGGCGCGATCAGCCAGTTTGGTGCGATCGCGGACGATCAGATTTTTCAGGCCAAAGGGCACTTTTACAGCACCACGGCGCTCGTGGGCGGAGATGCCACGCTGGCGGCCCAGTTTGACCACGGCGCGTTTGCCACGATTTACCTGAGCCCGCGGGACTACCACCGCATCCATATGCCCTGCGATGGGCGACTGACCCGCATGGTGTATGTGCCGGGCGATTTGTTCTCAGTCAACCCGACCACGGCGCGCGGTGTGCCGGGCTTGTTTGCCCGCAACGAGCGGGTGGTCTGCGTGTTTGACACCGCCTTGGGGCCGATGGTGCTGACTCTGGTAGGCGCCACCGTCGTGGGCAGCATGGCCACCGTATGGCACGGGGTGGTGAACCCGCCGCGCCGGCCGCAGGTTACCGAGTGGCGTTACGCCCAAGGCGCGGTGACCTTGCGCCAAGGCGATGAAATGGGGCGTTTTTTGCTCGGGTCTACGGTGGTACTGCTATGGCCACGCGCCACTGTGGGCTGGAATCCTGATTGGCAAAGCGGTGCGCCAGTGCGCTTGGGCCAGCCGATGGGGCAGCACGCCGCCGCTTAAGCCGCGGCCGTCCCGGGCAGAACGCACGAAGAATCGGCAAACCCCGCGACGACGCCCGCATTTTTAACTTGCACGATTTCCGCCAGGATGGACACCGCAATCTCGGCCGGGGTCTTGGCGCCCAAGCGCAAACCCACGGGACCATGAAGGCGGTCGAGTTCGGCCTCGGTCATTTCAAAGTGTTCGGCCAAACGCTGCTTGCGCGCCGCCTGCGTGCGCCCTGAGCCCAGCGCGCCGACATAAAAAGCCTCGGATTTAAGTGCCTCCAGCAGGGCCATGTCGTCCAACTTGGGATCGTGCGTGAGCGCCACAATGGCCGTATGGGGGTCGGGCAACATCTCGCGAACCACATCGTCGGGCATGCCCACGAGGCGCTGAACCACGCTCAGGTCCAGCGTGGCGGCGTAGTCTTCGCGCGGATCGCACACCAAAACTTCGAAATCGAGCATGCCCGCCATCTGGGCCACCGCTTGGGAAAGTTGGCCCGCACCAATCAGCAGCAGGCGCCATTTGGGGCCGAACACCGTCGTCAGGGTTTGTCCGTCATAGGCAATGTCCTGCCCGCGCTGTGCCTCGCCCAACACGACCGCACCGGTGGCCATCGACAGACTGCGCGAAACAAGCTGATGAGCTGTGGTCCGGGCTAACAGGTCACTGATCCACGCCGCGTCTTGCAGGGGTTCATGCACCAGGCGCAGCGTGCCGCCGCAGGGCAGGCCGAAGCGGGCTGCTTCTTCTTTGCTCACGCCGTAGACGATTTCATTGGGCATATGAGCCAATGAGGTCGGAGCTGCCGTGGTGGCGGAGTGCGCCACCAGGTTGGTAAAAGCCGCCTTGGTGCGAGCGATCAGGTCGTCTTCAACGCAGCCGCCCGACACCGAACCACTGACCAGCCCGTCATCCCGCACTGCGAGCAAGGCACCCGGCGGGCGCGGGGCGCTGCCCCAGGTTTGCACCACCGTGACCAAGGTCACGGCGTGGCCCGCAGTGCGCCATGCCAGGGCATCTGACAAGACCCGAATATCCAAACTGTCCATTACGCTTCCTCGGCAGGAGTTCGATTGCGCAGCGCAAAAAATGCGCGGTACAGGGCGACACTGGCAACCATGCCCCAGGTCATACCCACAAACATACCCCCAAGCATACCCGGCAGACTAGAGGTACCAGCCGCCACCTGCCAACGCACCAACCACAAGGCGCCCGCCGTCATGCCCATCAGCATCCAGGCCGAACACAACAGGTTTTGCGTCAGCAGGGAACATAAATAGCGTCCACAATGTTGACGCAGCAAACGTAGGCTGGGAATCGCCAGCAGTCCTCCCGTGAGCATCCCGGCATGCATGGCCGGCAAAAAGGCGATGTGCAACTCCAGGCTCTCCGCAAAAGTCATGCGCACCGACTGGCTGCACAAACTCTCCAACCGCGCCGGCCCACCCAGCACCAAATCAACCGCCAAGCCCAAGAGCATTCCTCCAAACCCCAAAGACAACATGATGTAGGGCGGCGATAGACCGGCGCGCTGGGGTCGCACCCAACTCAGCGCAGCGCAGCCCAATGCCACCAGCAACAGCGACAGGGCCGTCACTGCCCCGAACGAAGTGGCCGTCGGGTTACCCCGGCTCCCCAAACCCCATAGCGTGGCGCCAACGGCAAGTAACAACAAGGTGGGCGTGATGGCAGCCGAACCCATGCTGCGGGCTAGCCAGTGCGGAGCAGTAGACGGGGGCGTCATAAGAGTGAATAAATAAAACGGATCCCGAAGATCAATCGCCCAAACTCAGGGTAAACCCGATAGCCGGGCCGCCACGAGTCTGCAAAAGTCTGTCTGTTGATCTTTTCATACAATAAATCATCGCGTGATTCACGGGAAATGGCCTGAGGCGGCGGACTTTAACCAGCGCAGCGCCCACTCCAAAAACTGGTGAACGAATCGCGCGAAGTTTGCACGAATCTCCGTGTGGCGGCATGAGACACCGCACCCGCCGCGGTCACACCCCCAAAACGATGAGCCTCACACGATGACCAAAGCCTGCCCTTTCCCGCAATCTGAGGTCAACAACCCGACCGGCCCCAATTCCTGGCTGTACTTGCTGGAACGCTTTGACGTTGGCGTGGTGCATTTGAACGAATCGCTGCATGTAGTGGGCATGAACGACTACGCCCGGCGCAGCCTACCGGTGGGCGAGAAACTGCCCTTTGGCAAGATCGTGACCGACTTCCACCCCGAAGCGGCCAAGGCCAAGGTCAAGTTCTTGCTGGGGCAAGCCGAGTGTCCGGTCAACAACGCGCCGCCCATGGCCATGATGATCAACATCCCGGAGCGGGTGCTGTTGATCAAGGTCTCCAAAATTGGCGATATGCAAGGGGCCACGACCGGCTACACCCTGGTCTTTTACGACATTACCGAAGTCGTCAGCAAGGAAGGCAGCGCTGAATCGAAGCGAAAAATTGCCGATGCAGGTGAAAAGCGCCAGTTGCGCAAGATTCCCACCATCAAGCAAAACCGGGTGATGCTGGTAGACGTCCCCAGCGTTGCGTTTATTCGATCGGAGGGCCACTACACCTGGGTCCACACCGCGCAAGGCGGTCAGTTCTGCAATATCACCATTGGCGACCTGGAGAGTCGGCTGGACCCCCACCAATTCTTGCGGGTCCACCGCAGCTACATCGTCAACCTGACGCAGGTGGACGAAATCGTGCGGGACGATGGCCGCATGTCACTGCGCCTGATGGGCTCCACACCCGTGGAGATCCCGGTGTCGCGCGCCAGCATGTCCAAGTTGCTAGACCAACTCGGGCTGACCGACACGGTGCCCGTCAAAAACTAGGGGCTCCATTTTTCGTGCAACGGCGTTGCCGTTCGTGCGAAGTTTGAACCGGTTGATTTTTTACCTTGCGCAAGCCCAAAAGCGCTCGATAGAGTCGCGACTGGCGTTTTTTGAGCGTCACCTAATATGTAAAGGAGATACCGTGATTCCACCGGCATTTGACTACCACGCGCCCCACACCGTGGCCGAAGCGATCGCCCTGCTGTCCTCACTTGGCGACGACGCCAAGCTGCTCGCAGGCGGGCACAGCTTGCTGCCCATGATGAAACTGCGCTTTGCCCAACCTGGCGCCCTGATCGACATCAACCGCATCCCCGAACTGCGCGGCATCAGCGAACAAGGCGGCGTGATTCGTATCGGCGCCATGACCTCGGAAAACGAACTCATCGCCTCTCCCCTGCTGCAGGCCAAGCTGCCGCTGCTGGTGGAGGCCGCGCTGCTGATTGCAGACCCGCAGGTGCGCAACCGCGGCACCATCGGCGGCGACATCGCCCACGGCGACCCCGGCAACGACCACCCGGCG
>Ga0214921_10001333_pt1 | contig 42567 bp, 39 predicted proteins | sample LL1505_MetaG_FD_177992 | JGI IMG/M metagenome (GOLD analysis project Ga0214921, IMG submission 177992) | Freshwater microbial communities from Lake Lanier, Atlanta, Georgia, United States - LL-1505 | ecosystem: Environmental > Aquatic > Freshwater > Lake | place: USA: Georgia | collected...
TAGAGCCGTCGTAGACTACGACGTTGATAGGACGGGTGTGGAAGCGTGGTAACACGTTAAGCTTACCGTTACTAATAGCTCAATTGGCTTGATTTATGCACTGAAAAAATTTTTCTTGATACAAATTACAATGTAAAGATTTTATACCTAATAATTATAATTTTTAAAATTAAATTGATAAATAAAATATTTTATCCGCAATATTATATAAAAGATTTAATAAGACTTGGAAATCACTCAGACGGTGGCTATATTTTAAGCAATAAAGTTATAAAAAAATGCAATTTTCTTCTATCCTTTGGACTTGGCGATAATTTTCAGTTTGAATCTGATTTAATAAAGAAAAATTCTAAATGTAAAATTTACGTTTACGATCATACAGTCAATTTTTTTTATTGGACAAAACACTTTTTTTATTGGTTTTGGAAATCTATTAGATTTAGAAAATATTTAAAATTTTTAACATTTATTTATTATATTTTTTTTTTTAAAATTTTAAAAAATAAACATTATAAAATTAAGATCTCCAAAACAACCTGTTCGCTTTCTCAATCTTTAAAAACTAATAAAATTAATCACAAAAAAACTATTTTAAAGATAGATATTGATGGCGACGAATACTCCGTAATTAATCAAATAAAAAAATATGATTTTTTATGTTTAATAATAGAATTTGAAAATGTTCATAAAAATATGAAAAAAATAATTAATTTTATAAAAAGTAATAAAAATCTTTCAATAATTCATATTCATGGAAATAATTTTTTGCCAGCTCTAAAAAATATTCCTCAAGCCTTGGAAATCACTTTTATAAATTCAAAGTTAATAAATAAAAGATTAAAAAATTATAGAAAATACCCGATCCCAAATCTTGATTTTCCAAATAATATAATGAAAAAAGATATAAATCTTATTTTTGCTAAATAAATAAAAGCTTAGTAATTTCTATATATTTATAAATTATTTTTTATGTTTATATTTAAACTCTTCAATTTTTAAATTTGATCTATTTTTTTCATACCACTTGATAGTATCATCCAATCCTTCGTTCAGAGTTATTTGATTTTTCCAAGATAAGTATTTTTGCGCCTTTTGTGAATTTAGAAGATATTTTTGATCTTTAGCTAGCCGATCTTTAGAAAAATAAGCAAGTTTATTAAATGGATAATTCATTTTTTTGCATATTTTTTTTACTAGATTTTTAATAGACACAGTTTCCGTTGAGGATATATTGTAAATTTCTCCCTTTTTCCCATATTTTATAGCTTTTATTATGGACGAACAAAAATCTTTTGGAAAAATAAATGACCTAATAGATGAGCCTTTGCCATGAATTTCTAATTTTTTTTTAAGCAGGATGCACATTATTGTTTTTGGTATGATTCTATACAATTGTTGAGCTGGGCCATAAAAATTTGCAAATTTTAAGTTTATTACATTCAAATTTTTAAATTTGGAATATATATCAAATAAATTGTCAGCCGTTGCTTGTGTAACAGCATAAGGTGTTGAAGGGGAAAATTTATCATTTTCTAAGATTGAACGATTATTACTTCCGTAAACTTCAGGTGTAGATATTCTGATAAATTTTATCCGGTGTTGTAAATTTAATAAATTTTCAATTAATTTTAGTTTTCCAAGGCAATTGGTACGTATCCAATCCTCAGGTTTATCCCAGCTTTCTCCAACCATGGACTGGCTTGAGAAATCTACAACTGCTCTGATTCTATTTTTGGCTATATAGTTAAAAATATATTTTCTTTGAGCATTATTATTTATATCAAATTTAATATATTTAAAACTTTTCTTGTTAGCCACCTCGCTATAAATTCTAAATGCTCCTTTTATTTCGCTAGACCTGCTGGTGGCTGTAATATGATACTTGAGTTCTAAGCAATATTTTACAAACGATCTGCCCGCAAAAGAATTGCTTCCAAATACTATTATTTTATCTTTACTCATTAATATTAATTTTATTTTTTAACCAGTTGATAGAAAAATTATTCGGTCGACTTTCAATTTTTTTACTTTTTAAAAGTTTTAAAAGATTTTGTATCTCATCATTTATATTTGTTGCAAATGTGAATCCACTTTTTATAGCTCTATCAGAATTTAGTCTGTAAGATCTAATATCATTTGATTTTGTGTGCACTATTTTGCATTTAGGCATAAATACCTTAATTTTTTCTGCTGTTTGGTCTAAAGTTAGATTGCCTTGAGAAATATTATAAATACCTCTCATGTTTTTTCGTTTTAAACAATGTAAATAAAAATTAACCATATCTTTAATATGAAGATAAGGTCTCCACTGTTCTCCCCCAAAAATTGTAACCTTATTAAATTTAAAAGCATGATAGCATAAAATATTTATTGTAAGATCCAACCTCATTCTTGGTGAGTATCCATAAAGTGTTGATGGTCTTACTATTATGGTCTGAAAGTTTTCTTTGTAGCTAAGAACTATTCTTTCAGCTACCATTTTAGACTTATTGTAAACAGAGACAGGTTCGCAAGTTAGACTCTCAGTAACTTGTTTTTCTTTTTTTACTCCATATACACTCCCACTTGAAGCATATATGAATTTTTTGATACTATTATTTTTTGCAAAATCACAAATAATTTTAGTTCCAAGACAACTAGTTTCCCACGCAAATTTTTGATCAATATCTGCGGCGTTATCATTTGCTATTGATGCCAAATGAATAACACAATCAATTCTTTTGAAGTCTGAATTTTTTAAATCAAGTATATTTTTTTTTAAGATTTTAAGGTTTTTATTTTTAAGCAGATAGTTTCCAAACCAAAAAGTATCAACTACTGTTATTTTATAATTTTTTTTTAAAAGCTCCTGAACTAATAATGTCCCAACATAACCCCCGCCGCCAGTAATTAATATTTTTTTAATCATATTTTGTTAAGTATTATTATAATGTAATATAAATTTATTATCTTAAAATAAAATAAAAATGATACCTTATTTAGACTTATCTAAAGATTATCTAAATTATAAAAAATTTATAATTAAAAGTATGGATAAATTGTACTCTGAAGGAAGATTTATTCAGGGCCAAGAAATAAAAATATTAGAAAAAAAACTTCAAGATTATTTACAAGTTAAATATTGTTTAACATTAAATTCAGGAACAGATGCGTTATTATGCGCACTTTATTCTTTAAATTTTAATCCTGGGGATGAAATAATTACAACGCCAAATACTTGGTATTCGACCGTTACAGCCATTATGCATCTGAGGCTTGTCCCAAAATTCGTTGACGTAACTATGGATCAAAATATGAATGTTGATTTAATTGAAAAAAATATAAACAATAAAACAAAAGCTATTTTAGCAGTCCATCTTAATGGTAAAATGCTGGATGTGATAAAAATTAAAAAAATTTGCAATAAATATAATATTAAGTTTATAGAAGATTCAGCCCAATGTTTCGGAGGAAGTTATGGTGATATCCAACCTGGACAGTTATCAGATGCCGCATGCTTTTCTACTCATCCTACTAAAACTTTTTTTTCATTTAGAGACGGCGGTTTTTTAGCAACAAATAGTAAAAATATTTATGAAAAAATAAAGAAATTTAGGAATCATGGAATTAGTGAAAAAGAAAGGAACGTATGTGATGATTGGGGAGTGAATTCTAGAATTGATAATTTACAGGCTATAATTTTAACAAAAAAACTAAAAGATATTAGTAAATTAATTAAACAAAGACAGAAAGTTGCAAATTTTTATTTAAATAATTTGGATCCAAAGCTTTATAGGCTGCCTTCGAATAATGTTGCAATTAAACACACATTTCAATTTTTTGTCTTACATGCAAACAAACCTCAAAAAATAATTAAATATATGCTTAATAAAAAAATTGAATTAAGAAGATATTTTCATATTCCTATGTATAAACAAAATTTCTTTAAAAAACATTACGGAAAACATAAATTATTGGTCAACTCAGAAGCCTTTCAAGAAACATCTTTAAATTTGCCAATTCATCATAATCTTTCAAAAAAAAATTTGAATCAAATCTGCAATTATTTAAATAGAATGAAATGAAAAAAATTATCTTAGATAAAAATAACCTTCGTTATCTTGACCAATTTAGAAATAAAAAAAAAATCGTACTCTGTCATGGAGTGTTTGATGTGTTACATTATGGTCATATAGCTCATTTAAATCAGGCAAAGACTTTTGGGGATATCTTGGTAGTTAGTATTACAGATGACGTTTTCGTTAACAAGGGTCCTGATCGTCCAATTTTTTCATCGCTAATAAGAGCAAAGACAATATTAAATCTTGAGGCGGTCGATTTTGTAATAATATCCAAGTTTCCAAATGCACTAGGAATTTTAAGTCAAATTAAACCTCACATATACGTTAAAGATAAAGAGTATCAATCTAAAGATAATATTTTTTTTAACAATTTTATTTTAGAAAAAAAATTTTTAAAAAAAATTAATTGCAAAATTAAATTTACAGATCAGATTAAATATAGTTCTTCAAATTTAGCTAATTTAAAATTTAATAATTTTGATGATCAGCAAGGTGTGTATTTGAATAATATTAAAAAAAAATATTCAGTTAGTTATATTGAAGATATATTTTATAAAATTAAAAAATTAAAGATTTGCCTTATAGGCGATCCAATTATTGATAAATATATTTTTTCTTCAGTAGAAGGTATTGCATCTAAATCGCCAACCCTCGCTTCAGTTTATCATGGAGAAGAAAATTATGCAGGGGGCGCATTGGCAGTTGCATCTATGTTATCTAGTCTGGGTACAAATGTTAATTTAATATACTATTCAGATAAAAATAAATTAACTAAAGAAATAGAAAAAAAATTAAATAAAAACATTAATTTAGTATCAATTAATAATACAAGTAATTCATTTATTCCTATCATAGAAAGAATTGTAAATATTCCTAGGTACGAAAAATTGCATCAAATGTATTATTTTAAAAATTTTACACATAATAAAATTTCAGTTCATAAATTTAAAAAACAAGTGAATAAATTTTACAACAAAGGTGATTTGATGCTTGTTATAGATTTTGGTTTTAATTTTTTGGATGCCAATTTAATAAAATTTATTAATAATTTTGATTTTTCTGTAAATGTTCATTCTAATTCAATAAATAAAAATTTTAACAATGCTTCAAAATATAAAAAATCCATTTATTCAACCTTAAATTTAAGTGAATATTTATCTGATAGAAGATTGCAAATTGAGAATAGTCCAAATAAAATTTTGGATTATATTAAAAAAAAGGAAAAAAAAGACAACTTTTCTATTACTCTAGGAAAAAAAGGTAGTATTTTTAAAAAAAAAGGGAAGATTATTTACTGCCCTTCTTTTTTTAATTATACAAAAGATACCACGGGCTCAGGAGATGCATATTTTGCCATTACCGCTTTATTAAATAGATTGAATTTAGAACCAGATCTTATAGCCTTTTTAGGCAATATTTATGCCGGTTTGCATGCAAATATTGTTGGCAATAAAAGTTTTGTAAGCAGTGAAGATTTAGTAAAAAATATTAAAATTTTATTATCTTAAATTTATGAAAAATATTAAAAATAGATTTGTTGGAAATAAGATATCAAAAACTTCCAAAAAATATATTCCATCATTTATTTTTTATAATAAAAAAAATAATGTTACATTGCCTTTAAATACTTCAGCCTTGTACACCAGAGACCCCAAAGCGTTAGCTTTTATTTCCTCAAGACATAAATTTATTGGAAAAATGATTGAAGGAAAAAAAAAAGTTTTGGACATAGGTTGTGGAGATGGATTCGGAACTACAATTGTTTCTCAGTTTGTAAAAAAAATAATAGGTATAGACTATTATCAAACTCACATCGATGAGGCAAAAACAAATCTAGAAAAGAATTTTAATAATATTAAATTCTTAGCAAAAAATATTTTTGAAATTGATTATAAAAATTATTTCGACGCTGCTTATTCAATGGATGTTTTAGAACATATTAGTAAAAAGGAAGAAACTAATTTTATAAAATCTGCTTGTAAAACGCTAAAGTCAGATGGAATCTTTATAGTGGGTATGCCATCAATTGAAAGTCAAAAATATGCTTCTGCAGTAAACAAAAAGGAGCATATTAATTGTAAGACTGGAAAATCATTGAAAGTATTTTGTGAAAAGTTTTTTAAGTCTGTTTTTTTATTTTCAATGAATGATGAAATTGTGCACACAGGATTTACTCCGATGAGCCAATATATTATTTGTATTTGTATATTTAAAAAATGAAGTTGAATGAATAGTAAATTTTTTTATTAAATTTTTTTAGAAAATATATCCATTCTTCTCTATTTTTAATTGTCACATGTGTTTTATCCCAATTTTTATAAAAATTAATATTTTTTTTATTCTTAAAAGTTTGAATAACAAAATAGGGAGGTATTTTTGATTTTTTAATAGCTATTTTAATTAAATATTTAATTTGTTTTTCCGTTAAACTCGGTAAAACATCTTTGCATATTAAAAAATCGAATTTATATTTATTTATTTGATTAACTTTTTCAATATTGATAATTTTTTTTTTTAAAAGAGGATGACAATTTTTTATTGCATATTTACTTTTTTCAAAACCAATAACTTGAAATTGTTTTTTAAGAAACTCCACAAGAACAAAACCTTTTGCACATCCAAATTCTGCTATTCTTAATCTTTTAGATAATTTAAAAAAATTAATTATATTTTTTACGTTATTTTTGAATCTGCTGTCATATTTATAACCACCATATCCAAATGATAGATTTTTATTGTCAAAATAATCGTATCCAAAATTATAATAATTTTTTACTACTTTATTTTTTTTTTCTTCAATTATGATGTTTTTTCTTTCTTTTGCTGACCTCGAAGAAGACCTAAAAAAATTTTTTATTTCCATTAGAATTAAAAAGTATTTAAAATTTCTGGGTGAACACCAAAATTATTTTTTAATTTCTTTAGTTTTATAATTTTTTTATGAAATTTTAATGATTCGCGGCGCAGTTCTTTTTTGACTCTCGTTAGATCTTGTTTCTTAATATCGTTGTGTTCTAGTAGGCCAGCAATTTTGTTGTTAACATAAACTTCTGTTGAAAATGATTGGTCTCCAAAACTTATGGGATCTCTATTTGGAAGCCATTTTTCAAAATCTTTATCTACAAAATTATTATTTTTTAACCAATTTTTTATGTACTCTACAATCGCTGGACTCAAAGTAAGACCATCTCGTTTTGTGCCAGTCGCAACAAATACATCTTTGGAAATAGGTCCAATCATTGGTTTTCCATCAAATGAAAATGGTCTAAAACCAATTAACGGTTTGCAATCAACCTTAGTAAAATTTCCAAATATTTCTTTTTCAGCGCAACTTAATAAATAATTTAAAGTCCCACTTCTATGATTATAATTTGGCTTGTGAGCAATATAACTACCAGCGCCAAGATAATAATTATTTTCTGATCTTGGAACAATATGAATACCACAAGTACTACCTCTATTTGGCGACCTTAGAACTGTTCTTGTTGGAATTTTATTATGTAAGATTTTGTTTGGATCTTTTAGTTCAAAAGCAGATCCAACCCCATAATATAAATCAAGAATATTTAATCCAGATCCCTTTAAAATATTTTTTGAGAATGACCCAGCGCAGAGAATAATCTTTTCTGCCTTAATATTTTGGTTGTTATTTAATTTAATAGAAAAAATATTTTTACTTTTTTTTATATAAGTAGCTGTTGTATTGTAAATTTTAATCTTATGCAAAATTTCATTATCTAAAAAATTAAATAATTTTTTGGAATTTACAGCGCCTTCTCCTTTAATTAAAAAAGTTTTAATTTTTTTAAAATTAATATTTTTTTTAAGCTGTTTAAGTTTTGGGTGATTATTAGAATAAACTTTATAAAGTTTTGCATATTTTGCAATTGCTGCATAACATTTTTTTTCCAAATAAGTGCTATTTTTTGATTTAAATATAATTGTATTATCTGCACAAAATATATTATTTTTATTTTTAATTTTTATCTTAAATTTCTTCCACAGTTTTAGAGACTTTACGCCAATTTTTATTTTTTGTTCTAAGTAGTTATCAGTTGATTTATCATAGTCCACTTCCCCAAATACATTTAACATCGCTCCTGCAGCAGCACTAGCAGAACCAGATCTTTTTGATGGTCCTATGATACAAATATTTTTACCATCTCTGAGAGAGTAGGCCAAAAGTGTGCCTATAATCCCGTTACCTACTATCGCAATTTTAAATTTTTTCATTAAACTTGGTATTTAAAGATACTCATTTGTTATAATTTAAGATTAATCGCAAGAGATTAATTTTTTTTTTTAAATGATTTTATTTAAATTTATTTATAATAATTATATATCATTTTTAAGCTAAAATATATTGAGTTTGTTAGTTAATTAACTGTATTATTTAAAATAATGAAAAATATTATAAATTATATGTTGTTATTATTTCTTAGATTTATTTCTTTATTTATAGTTATTAAAATTGGTGAGGTTGAAACAAGGTCTGTAGGTCATTATTCCAAAAGTATTGATATATATTTATCAGAAAAAAAAATTTTTAAAAAAACCATAAATCAAAAACCTACATTAGAAATTTGGTTTACTAATAAATTTGTAGCTAATAAATTTTTATTAAAAAAATGGAAAGATATTTTGTTTATTATTCCTTATAATAAATTTTTAAACTTTATTTTTGTAAATCTATTTTTTTTTCTTAAAAAAGTAAAATCAAGAAGAGTGTTTTTAGTTGATTATAGAGACTGGAGAGAAACTAATGATTGGCAATTACGAGATGTAAATAAAATATATATGAAAAGCCAACAAAATTTATTGTTGTCTAAAAAAGAAATAGAAATTGGGGAAGAAACATTAAGTAAAATTATACCACATTACACAAAAGATAAGAAATTAATTTGTATACATTGTAGAGATAGTTTTTATCATGTCTATAAAGATGGTGGGAATATAAAAGTAGATAAAGACTGGGGTGATAAATTTAGAAATGTAAATATAGATAATTTTATCCAAGGCATTTCTTTAGCAAATAACAATAATTATGTAGTTATTAGAGTCGGAAATATTCAAAATAAAAAAATTATATTAGATAGTCAAAAATTTAATTTTATTGATTATTCTTTTTCTAAATATAGATCAGATTTTATGGATTTATTTTTGGCTTATAAAGCCAACATGTACTTAGGTAGCGATAGTGGCGTAGTAGCTTTCCCAGGTCTTTTTAGAAAAAAAATGATGATGCATAATGTCATTAGTGTAAAAGTTTTAAGAGATTTTGATGATTTAACATGTGCTTTAGTAAATTTTAAAAAGATTTATTCAAAAAAATTAGGTAGATTAATTACGTTTTCAGAGAATCATGATTTAAATATTGGTCAATTCTACAGAGATGAGGATTTTTTATCAAAGGAACTCGAGATTATAGAATCTAGTGAAGATGAAATAGAAAAATTTATTCAAGAATGTATTTGGATTGAAGAAAATAAAAACAATACTTATTTTAATTGTCGGCTACAAGATCAAATAAAAAAAATAATGAGTTCTCTAAATGTATCTGAGATGACTAATATAAAAATTAGTCCGTACTTTCTAAATAAGTATCAAGAATTAATCAAATAAAATTAAGTCTTACATAAAATATAGTAGTTTTATATAATTATTTCATAATACTTTTAAGTATTATAATCCACAGTTAATTCTATGATAAAATTTAATAATAAAAAAAAAAATATATATTTTAAAAATTATTATAAACATAATACAACGTATGCACCATATTCAGCAGCTATAATATTTTTTATTAAAAAATTTAAAGAAATTATTTTTAGAAAGAATATAAAAAATATAAATATATTTGAATTTGGCTCCGGAAATGGCAATAATATAATTTTTATTCTTTTTTTTATTTTAGGAATTAAAAACTTTAATCTTTTTTATGATTTTAAAAAAAAATACATTAATTTACTTAATTTTAATATATTTTTTTCAGAAAATAATAAATTAGCCTTAAAAAAATTTAAATTTTTAATTAAAAAAATTTTAAAATTAAGTAGGAAAAATTATATAACTTTTGACAATATCGCTATCAATATAAAAAATTCTTCTCTTCCAAAAAACATTGATATTTTTTTAGATAGAAATTCATTATTACAGCATATGTCAAAAAAAATTACTAAAATATTTATTAAAAAATTATATCAAAATATGAATAATAACGGCTCTGGATTTATTTCTGTCGCGGGAAAAAATCATTATAGTATAAAAAGTTTTGATCGTGATTGTTTTAACACTTACTCAAAAAATGAAATTTTAATTCTGTTAAAAGATTTTTATATTGAAGAATTTCAACAGATAAATAAATCTATAAAAAAAAATAATAGGACTTATAAAACGAGCGGTTATGAAGTTATTTTTAGTAAAAGAAGTTAATTTTAGTAAAAATTATTAGTAATAATACTTTTTAAATACTATTTAATTAATTATAATACATTTTTTTTATTTACTTATATCTTGTGAACCTTTCTCTTTTAAAATCTTTAGAAGCCGAAGCCATATCAATAATTAGAGATAGTTATTCAAAATCAAGCAATGCTGTTTTAATGTATTCAATTGGAAAAGACTCTAGTGTTCTATTGCATCTTGCTAAGAAAGCTTTTTATCCATCACCGCTCCCTTTTCCTCTTTTGCATATTAATACAACATGGAAATTCAGAGAAATGATAAATTTTAAAGATAAAATTTCGCAAAAATTAAAAGTTAAAATTATTACTTATGTAAATAAAGATGGACTAAAAAAAAAATTAAATCCTATTAATAGCCCTTCCTATACGGATATCATGAAGACCGAATCTTTAAAAAAAGCAATAGATCAATATAAATTTGATTTTATATTTGGAGGCGCAAGAAGAGATGAGGACCAAAGCAGATCTAAAGAAAGAATAGTTTCGTTAAGAGAAAAAAATCATATATGGAATCCAAAGAATCAAAGACCAGAGATTTGGAATTTATTTAATTTTGAGAAATTTAAAGATCAAACCTTTAGAATTTTTCCAATATCTAATTGGACAGAAGAAGATGTTTGGAATTATATTTTGAGAGAAAATATCGACATTGTAGATTTATATTTCTCAAAAAAAAGACCAACAGTTATTAGAAATAAATCTATTTTTATGGTGGATGATGATCGCTTTCCTTTATTGAAGAATGAGAAGGTTACTGAAAGAAAAATAAGATTTAGAACTTTAGGCTGTTATCCTCTTACAGCTGCCATAGAAAGTGAAGCTGAAAATATTAAAGAGATAATACTAGAAAATAAAAATATTCAATTTTCAGAAAGAGCTGGCAGGCTAATTGATTTAGATAAAATTAATAGTATGGAATTAAAGAAAAAAGATGGTTATTTTTAATGAAAACGCTTTCTCAGTTAAAAATTATTATTTGTGGTAGCGTTGATGACGGAAAATCAACATTGCTTGGTAGAATTCTTTCAGAAACAAGAAATATTTCATTAGATCAAAAAGAAAAATTAAAAATTATATCTAAAAGATATGGAACTACCAATGAAGTTATAGATTATGCATTGATCGTGGACGGTCTCCAAGATGAGAGAGAGCAGGGAATTACGATTGATGTTGCTTACAAATATATTAATTACAAAACGCAAAGATTAGTTTTTTGTGATAGTCCCGGTCATGATCAGTACACAAGGAACGTAGTTACAGCAGCTTCAAACTGCCACATTGGTATCGTTCTAATAGATTCTGCTAAAGGAGTTTTGCAACAGACAGCAAGACATTTAGCCATCTTAAATTTTGTAGGGATTGAGCATGTTATTTTTGCAGTCAATAAAATTGATACAATTCACTATAATCAAAAAAAAATTAAACAACTCTTCATTACAATAAAAAATATTTTAAATAATTATCAATTTAAATCTAAATTTATTATTCCAATATCTGCTTTAAATAATGAAAATATTACAAAAAAATCTAAAAAATTATTTTGGTATAAAGGAAAAAATTTACTAGATCAGATTATTAATATTAAAATCAAAGAAAAGAATGTAGGAGCTACCTATATTTCTGTGCAACACGTTCATAGACCAAGCAGTAATATCAGACAATACATGGGAACTGCTAGTGGAATAATAAAAAAAAACGCCCCGATTTCAGTTTTACCATCTGAAATCAAAACAAGTATTAAAAATATTTTTTTTGATAATAAAAAAATCAACGCAACCAAACATAATGAAGCGGTATCTATAGAAACAAAGAATCAACTAGATATTGCTAGAGGTGATTTAATTGTTTTAAATAAAAATATTATTTTAACCGGAAATTTTTTTAATGCATCAATCGTTGTTACGTCACATGACAATATTTATTCTGGGAGGCAATATTTAATTCGAATTCATAATAAAGAAATTAAAATAACAGTTACAAAAATAAAGGGAAAACAAGATATTAATTCATCTAATTTAACTACTGCTAAATATTTATCAATTAATGATTTGGGTGAAATAGAATTTGATACGCATGAGAAAATTGTATTTGCTCCATTTCAAAAAATTAAAGAACTTGGACGTTTTATTATAATTGATCTTGAAAATAATAATGTAGTAGCAGCAGGAATAATAAATTTTGCTCTACGAAGATCTGGAAATGTTTTTAAAAGTAAAGTCATAATTGATAATAAGAAAAGATCAGAATTAATTAGACAAAAATCAATCTGTATTTGGCTTACAGGAATTTCAGGCTCAGGTAAAACAACCATTGCTAATGCCTTGGAGCAGAAACTTCATGATCAAAAAAAACTAACCTATCTCTTAGATGCTGATAATTTGAGATTGGGAATTAACAAAGATTTAGGCTTTTCCAAAAATGATAGAATAGAAAATATAAGAAGAATAGGAGAGATAGCAAGATTGATGAAGGATGCCGGATTGATAGTAATTGTAGCCGCAATATCGCCTTACGAAAAAGAAAGAATGTTCGTAAAATCATTATTAAAAAAAGAAGAATTTTTTGAAATTTTTGTAAATACACCACTTGCCATATGCGCGAAGCGAGATTCTAAAGGTCTCTACCAAAAGGCGAGAAAAGATAAATTTATCAATAAAACTGGACTTGGCATTGACTATGAAATTCCCAAAAATCCAGATCTAGAGGTAGATACTTCCAAACAACAAATTAGCGAGATTGTCGATTTAATTGTAGAGAAAACTTTTAATTAATTTGTTTTAAATAAGTTTTTTAATTATTTTTAAATAAATTATTAATTATCTGATAATTGAATAAATAAGTTTTATATTTTTTTTATATGATGCTGTTTAATAGGAGTATTTTTTTTGATAAAAATTTTTGATTTTTTACCAAGCAAGCAAAGATATTTATCAGCACTCAATCCCTTATTAGGTCTTAAATTTTTAATATTTTTTTTTGTAAACAATTCACCAGGATAAATATCTGCACTTGCGTACACAGATCTTCTATAATAAATATTTTTTAATTCATTTTTTGATCTAAAGAAACTTTTATTTTTAATAAAGTTAAAAGCTCTTTCTAGTTTATTTTTATAATTTCTTATTTCGATATTTTTTAAGGAAAACTCTTTATCTACTGCATTTTTAATATTACTTAACGTAATGTGTTTTTCAAAAATTTCTGCTCCCATAAAGATAGAGTATTCTGAAATTATAGAACCTTTTGAATGATCAGATAAACCGATTTGAAGATTATATTTTTTTTTTAAAATTTTTATATTATTTAAATTAAAGTCTTCATCTTTTGATGGGTAGCAACTAACGCAATATAATAAAATAATTTCTTTCGCGCCATTATATTTTGCAAATTTGATTGTTCTATCTATTTCTTTCAATAAGAAAGTACCCGTTGATATAATTATGGGTTTTTTTGTTTTAGCTACTGCCTTGATTAAATTTAAATCGTTCATTTCAAAGGAAGATATTTTATATACAGGGCAATTTAATTTTTCTAAAAAAGTAACGGACTCTTCAGAAAAGGGAGTGCTAAATATTTTAATGTTAATTTTTTTTGCATAATCAAATAATTTTTTATGCCACTTTAATGGTGTGTGCGCTCGATTATAAAGATCCCATAATTTTTCATTTTTCCATAATCCACCTTTAATTTCCTCTTTATTTTTGAGCGTCATCATATCAGCGGTATATGTTTGAAGTTTTACAGCATCAGCGCCATATTTTTTTGCTAATAGGATTAATTTCTTGGCATTTGTAATTTTTCCGCCATGATTTCCAGAAATCTCCGCAATAAAAAAAGGGAACCGATTAAAAAATTTATTTTTATTCATAAATTTTTGACGATAGTCTCAACACCTTTATTAACTATTAAATCGAGAATATTAAAATTTATTGATTTATTTAAGAATATTTTTTTGTATAAGATAGTTGATGTATTGTACGATGCGTAATCAAAATTCTGTTCTTCCATATAAGCTATAGAGCCTGGGACTGCAATATAGACAGGATTTTTGAATTTACAAAGAATATTTTCAATTTTTTCTGTCTTTTTATATTTTTTTTCAATAGCAAGCTCGGAGGATAAAATAATTTTACTTCTGATCGATAAAATTTTTTTAAAAAATTTTATAATTTCCAAATTAATATTAATAAGACTTGTATGGTTTTTTGAAATAATTGAAACAATTTCTTTTATGTCATTAAAATTTTTTTTTTTTTTATAATTTTGATCTAAAGTAGTAAGAAATTTTTTTTTCCAAACATCGTATCTGAAGAGTTCAGCACTAGAAATTAACTTGTTATTTAATTTTTTAATTGGCAAAGATATTATTGTATATTTATTATTTAAATAAAAATAATTTCTTGTTTGCCAACTCTGATAATTTATTTCAACATCGTCTAATATTATAAAATAATCACAAGAATTTATTAGTTGGAAATATCCTCCCCATGGAAAAAAATGAGGTTGCATTATTGCAATTTTTGTCATTCTATAATTGCTTTATAATAGCTTGATACGTTTTTTCTGCTTTAAAACTGTCATACCTGAAGTCATTAAATAAATTTATTATATTTTTTCTTGGACTATATTTTTTATTTACAAAAAATTTATGGTTTTTTTTTAATCTTAGTATATCGGGATAATTATATCCAAAAAAAATTAATTTTGAAAACTCAATTTTTTTAATATTAAAAAATTTTTTTTTAGATAAGACTTCAAAACTGTACCTCCAATCACCCTTTATTTCTCGAACAGATTTAAAAGCTTTTAATTTCTTATAAATTTTATTAATTTTAGTTGAGTGAACTAATCTTTTATTTCTAATTTTACAAATTAATTTGAAATATTTATTGTAATTAATTTTATTAAATTTAATTGTTCCAGGTTTTATAAAGTATTTTTTTTTATAAAAAATTTCAAATTTTTTTTTATTAAATACTTTATACTTTAATAAATTATTATTATAGATTGCAAAACCTCCTTTTTTTAGATCAACAAATTTTGAATACCCGGTGCTGAAAACCATAAAACTATTTTTAATAGATTTAATTTTTTTTATTATTTTAATCGGATCACATAAACAAAAGTCTTCTATCAATAAAATTTTTTTTTCCGCAATAAACTCTTTTAAATTTTTATAAATATTGTCATTATAATTACCATATGGGTAAACCAATATTACTGCTTTAATATTTTTTAACTTTAAATTTTTTTTTAAATACTTTTGATCAATAAAATGATTATTTTTATTAATTGGTATTGAAAATAATTTATTTTTTCTTCCTAAAGAAATAACAATTTTTTCACATATGTTTGAAGGTATAGCAATTGTTGAATTTATTATTTTATTAGCTTTAAGATAATTTAAAATTATTTTAGTAGCAGAATTATGAACTGTAATATTCACTGACATATTTTTCTATTTTTTTTTTTAATAGTTTTCCATCAAATTTATATTTATTTAGTTTTCTTTTTATATTTTTTCTAAATCTAGCATTCTTAAATTTTCTCAATTCTAATATAATATTATCAACTAATAATTTTCTTTCTTTTAAAAAAATATTTTCTATTAATTTCTCTCTTTTAAAACTTATAGCATCCATTTTTTGATTTTTATTAATACATATTGACAATGTAGGGATTTTTAAAGCCGCTAATTCATATAAAGATTGTCCAGAAGTAGAAATAACCACATCTGATTTCAAAAATATTTTTATAATTTTTTCTATATTAAGATTGTGAAATACATTTGGTTTATTGGACATAATTTTATAAGAAGGGTAATTTTCATTAATTAAAAAAGTAATTTTTATATTATTAATTTTAAAAATATTAATTTTTTTATATAATATCTTCGATAAATTTTTTATGTCACTGCCTCCAAACATGCAGCTTACAAAAAGTTTCTTTTTCGATTTTATAGTATATTTTTTATTTAAAAATTGACGTCTTACTAAACAAAATTTTTTACCAAATAATTTATTTGTTTTTATTTTATTACTTAGACCAAATGTCCAGTCTACATGCAAACTATTCTGATATTTTCTTTTTATATAATCGTCTATAAATATAGTGCATATTCTTGATTCATCTAAAAAAGAACTAAGTCTTTTATTTATAAGGAATGAGTCAATAATAATAATATCAAATTTATTTATTTTTTTAAGAAATGCACTATTTCCAATATTGTTGTTCCAATTATACTTGGATTTTATTACTGGTTTTTTTGAATTTAAACATAAATCTATCTTCCATTCTTTTATAAATAATTGTTTTATGGAAATGTATCTATAGTAATGTCCAGCACCCGATCTTTTGCTATATTCGGTTATATAAATTACTTTTTTCAATTTATTTTTTTATATCTATCTAAAAAATTTAAGATTAAACCTGCTAATCTTTTAACTTCTTTTATTTCTAACTTATAAAATATTGGAAGAGATATTTCATTTTGATAAAACTTTTCGGCATATGGGTAGTCCCCTTTTTTGAAATTAAATTTTTTTTTATAAAGTGTAAATAAATGTATAGGCGGGTAGTGAACCATTAGATCATAGCCTTTACCTTTTAGAAATTCAAATAAATATCTTTTATTTTTTGATATTTTATTAAAATCAATAACCAGAGGATATAAATGATAGGCATGTACTGAATTTTTTGTTTTTGGCGGAATCTTTAATAGTTTATTATTTTTAAATAAGTCATCATAAATGAGTGCAATTTTTTTTCTATAATTTAAAAAAAATTTTATTTTTTTTAATTGACTAATTCCAAGGGCACATTGAAAATCTGTTATTCTAAAATTGTATCCAAGATCTAATATATCGTATGACCATGGCTTACTTGAGTTTTTAAGATTAATTTTGCAATGGCTTGCATAATGCTCGGCTTTATCTCTAAATTTTTTATTATTTGTTAGTAATGCTCCGCCTTCTCCAGTTGTTATTACTTTAACAGGATGGAAACTTAAGGTGCAGAAATCTGCATATTTTAATGTATATTTTTGATTATTTTTGTATTTGGCACCTAGGGCATGGCAATTATCATTTATTAATTTAAATTTATATTTTATTGCAATTGCTTTTAATTTAGACCAATCGCATGGATTTCCAGCAAAGTCGGTAGCTATAACAGCAGAAATTTTTTTTTTTCTTTTTTTTAGAGACTTAATTTTATATTCCAGATGATCAACCGAAATATTATATGTATCAGTATCAATATCCACAAATTCAATATTAGCCATCGAATATAAAACGGCATTAGCTGATGCAACAAATGTTATTGGAGTAGTTAATATATAGTCTTTTTTATTCCAACCTAGTAATTTGCCAATTAGAAATAAAGCGCTTGTGCCACTCGAGAGAACAACTGAATATTTAGCACCGGTGAATTTACAAATATCTTCTTCAAATTTTTTTATTTGATTTCCTTGAGTAAGATAATCAGATTTGAGAGTTTTGATTACGCTTTTAATATCCGAATTATCAATATGATGTTTGCCATATTTAATCATGAAATAAATATTATGCTATTTCATTTTTTTGACTTTTGAAAATATTTAGTATCTCATTTCTAGACAAATATTTTCCATTTTGATCGCTGGAATAAGAAAAATTTTCTTTAATTGTTTTTAATTTTCTTAGTATTTTTTTATTAAGCAACATAGGATTAAGAATTATATATTTATTTTTATATTCAAAAGTATTTGTAGATTCGCTTGATGATATTAGTTCCTCGTGTATTTTTTCTCCGGGCCTAATTCCTGAAATTTTAACTTTTATATCTGGTCTAATACTTTTTATTAAATCTTCAATTTTGATAGACTTTAATTTTGGTACAAAAATTTCACCACCATTCATTTCTGATAAAGCGTTTATTACAAAGTTTACTCCAGATTCTAGAGTTATAAAAAATCTCGTCATTCTTTTGTCAGTTAAATTAATTAATTTAAGATTTTGATTTTTTAATAATGAAACGATTGAACCTCTACTTCCAAATACATTTCCATATCTAACAACTGAAAATTTGCAGTTTGACTTGCCTTTATAATTATTTGCGGCAATGAATATTTTGTCGGAAACAAGTTTTGTGGCACCATACAAGTTTACAGGTGAAGAGGCTTTATCAGAACTTAATGCAATTGTTTTTTTTACATTTTTTTTTATAGCACATTCTATAATATTATTTGCACCAATGATGTTTGTTTTTACTGCTTCAAATGGATTATACTCAGCAGCAGGAACTTGTTTCAAAGCCGCAGCATGAATAACTATATCTACTTCATTTAAAGCGTATTCTAGTCTATCCTTATCTCTAACATCTCCTATAAAGTATCTTAATTTTTTTTTATGTTTTAAATTATTCTGAGAATGTTCAAATTGCTTTAGTTCATCTCTGCTATAAATAATTATTTTTTTTGGGTTGAACCTTTTCAAAAGAATTGAGATAAATTTCTTACCAAAAGAACCAGTACCTCCTGTAATTAGAATATTTTTATTATTGAGCATTAATATTATGATTGTACATTATTTAATTATACTAAACAAAGTAAATAACTTATTTCAAAGAAGATTAGTAATAACTTTTATAAAATTGAATTTAAAAAAACTTTAGTATTAAAGATTAGGTTAAATATAATTATAAAAATGTTAATAGTCTTATAATTTTGCAGTGCATTTCAATTATAGATTACAGAATGTGTTTTGCATTAATTAGGATAGACTTAGTTATTCTAGCAGTAAAAATATGATTGGCGTAATAAAAACTAATTATAGCAATTTTCAGTCACTAACAAATGCATTGGATTTTTTAAAAATTCAATGGAGAGAAATAAAAAAAGTTAAAGATTTTAAAATAGTTACGCATATTATCTTGCCAGGCGTTGGTTCATTTAGATCCGTTATAAATGCTCTACAAAAAAAAAAATTAATAAATTATTTAAAAAAAGAAATTTTAATTAAAAAAAAACCTTTTCTTGGTATATGTCTAGGAATGCAAATTCTTTGTGACTATGGATGGGAAGATGGAAAGCATAAAGGTCTAGGTATTGTAAAAGGAGAGTGCATCAAAATACCTAATGCAAAAGATTTTAAAGTACCCAATATAGGCTGGTGTGATCTTAATATAAAAAAAAAAGATAAATTATTTAAAAATATAAGTAATTCTACGGTATATTTTGTTCATAGTTTTTATTTGAAAGTTGATAAAAAAATTATTACTTCTACACTTAAAGAAAAAAATAAAATTACAGCCAGTATATGTAAAAAAAATATATATGGTGTTCAATTTCATCCAGAAAAAAGTCAATTAGCAGGATTGCAAATTTTAAAAAATTTTAGCAAAATAAATAAAGTATAAAAAGTATGCCTAAAATGAGAGTTATACCGGTAATTTTATTAAAGAATAATAATATTGTTCAGAGTAAAAATTTTTCAGAATATAAAATTGTTGGAGATCCTTTTGCAATAATTGATAGGCTAAGTTCATGGAACGCAGATGAAGTTATTTATTTAAACATAACAAGCAACCAAAAAGAATCTCTTAATCGTATAGATTTAAAAGTAAAATATAATGTAAGCTTTTTAGAAATTATTAAAAAAATGTCAAAACAATGTTTTATGCCGTTAACCGTAGGAGGAGGCATAAAAACTGTTAACGATGCTTACAAATTTTTTGCTTCTGGGGCCGATAAAATTTGCATTAACAGCTGCTCTTATAATTATAAATTAATAAAGGACCTTGCTAAAAGATTTGGTTCTCAAGCAATAGTAGTTTCTATAGATGTAAAAAAAATCAAAAAAAATTGGTGTATATACTTAAATGGTGGACAGTATAAATATAATTTAGATTTAAATGATCATATTAAGTTTTGCCAAGACAATGGAGCTGGTGAAATTATAATTAATTCAATTGACAGAGATGGTTCCTACAAAGGTTATGATTTAGAACTTTTAGAATATGTATTAAAATTTGCAAATATTCCAGTAATTGCTCTAGGAGGCGTTGGCGACTGGCAACATATGCATGATTGTATTAAAAAATTAAACATAAGTGCAGTTGCAGCTGGCAATATTTTTCATCATTCAGAAAATAGTTATTATAATTCAATTAGTTTTTTGAAAAAACGTGGGATTGATGTTAGAAATCCAGCGTTGAATGAGCTGAAAAATATATATTATAAATAAAGATCAAAAATTTAATTATATAATAGATGAAATATTGTAAAAGTTGTGTTTATCCTGAAATAGCTGTTAATTTGGACATCTCTAAAAGCGGAGAATGTTCTGCTTGTTTAACAGCAAAAGAAATAAAAAAGATTAGCTCGAGAGAATGGAAAAAAAGGGAATTAAAGTTAATAGAAATTATTGATAAATCAAGAAAGTTTAACGATGGTGATTATGACTGCATAATACCTGTGGGTGGTGGAAAAGATAGTTACTATCAGGTTCATAAGATTACATCGTTAGGTTTTAAACCTCTCCTAGTCACTTATCATGGTAATAATTATTTAGACGAGGGTCAGGAAAATCTAAATAAAATGCGAAAACACTTTAAATGTGATCATATTATATTTTATCCTGGTGAAGAAGAGTTGATAAAATTAAACAGAGCAGCTTTTAAAATGATGGGAGATATGAATTGGCATAATCATGCTGGAATTAGAATTATCCCATCCCAAATGGCAGTTAAATATAAAGTTAGTGTTTTTATTTGGGGTGAAATTGCTTGGGATATATCAGGCATGTTTTCGCATAACGATTTTGTAGAGTTCAACAAAAGAATGGTTTTAGAGCATGATATGCGAGGATTCTCTAGAAAAGATTTTATAGGAAAAGAAGGAATTAATAACAATCATCTTAAATGGTGCGAACTACCGTCGGATGAAGATTTTAAAAAATATAATCTCAAAGGCATATATTTAGGGAATTTTGTGTCTTGGGATCCTTATAAACAAACAGAAATAATCAAAAAAAAATATAATTGGGAGGAAGCTAGGCGGCCATTTGAAAGAACTTATCGAACAATTTCTAATTTAGATGACATGCATGAAAACGGAATTCATGATTATATGAAATGGATTAAATTTGGTTATGGTAGGTGCTCAGATCATGTTAGCAAGGATATTAGACTGGGTTACATGAATAGAAAAGATGGTATTAAATTAGTAAAAAAATACGACTCTATTAAACCTAAAAGAGATTTAAAAAGATGGCTTGATTATGTTAATTTAACTGAAAAAGAATTTGATAAAATAGCAGATAAATTTAGAGACCCTAGAGTCTGGAAAAAAGTAGGAAATTCTTGGGTAAAAGATAATATTTGGGATAAAAAGTGAACAATAATATATCAGATAATTTTGTTACATTTGAAAAATTAAATCAAATCATAAAAAATAAGAATATTATTTTTTTTGGTTCAGGATTAATTTTAGAAAAAACCACTAAGCACATCAGTTTAGATAAAGTTGAATTTATCTTTGATAATAACCCTAATTTGTGGGGTTCTGATTTTTTGGGAAAAAAAATACTGAATCCTTTTGATTTAAAAAAATTTTTTAAAAATCATATTATACTTATTTCCACAACTTCGTTTAATGAGGTGGTGGATCAATTAAATAAAATGAAATTTATTTATGGAAAAGATTTTTTTCTTTGCCCCTTATTAAATGATAGAGCTATAATCACTCAGATTGATCAAGTTAAAAAAAAGATACTAATCTCAAGTGGTTTACCATCTTCCAAAGAACCACTTAAAGGTGGAGGTATATATGAGATTGATTTTAATAGTAAAAGAACTAATGTAAAAAAAGTCATTTCCGGAAACACATATGGCTTAATAAAAGTAAAAAATTTTTTTGTAGCCACAGATGATACTAATGGCATAATTGTTTTTGATAATGATTATAAAATAATAAAAAAATCAAAATTTAAAATAGGAACAAGAGCTCACGGAGTATCATACTCTGAAAAATATAATAAATATTATGTTATATCTAGCCAACAAGATGCAGTTGTTATTTTCGATAAAAACTTAGATTATGAAAGAACTATTTTTGTTTCGGAAAAATTTAAAAAGCACAAATCTCCACAACATCATTGTAATGATATTTTTGTTAATGATTTCTCGGGCTATATTTCAATGTTCTCTATTTCAGGAAATTTTAAGCATGACATATTTGATGGGGGTGTCGTTGAATTTGATTTATTGACCAATAATATTATTGGTCCAGTAAAGCAAAATTTGTGGATGCCTCATAATATTTCTTATCATAATGGCTCCATGTTAGTTTTAGATTCTTTAAGAGGGAATTTATTAACTAATAACTTTCAAATAGTAGGGTCGTTTCCAGGATTTACTAGAGGTTTAGATTTTGATGGAAGCTATTACTTTGTTGGTCAGAGCAGAAACAGAAATTATTCTAAATATTTAGGAATATCAAATAATGTTTCATTAGATACTTCGATTATTATATTTGATCCAGTGACAAAAGTTTCAAAAAGTATATTTTTGCCTAATAGTATTTCAGAAATTCATTCAATTTTATTATTATAATCAAAGCAAGAGTAGATGAAACCAGACTGCATAATAGCTGCGAGAAGAGGGTCACAAAGAATAAAAAATAAAAATATTAAAATTTTAATAGGAAAGCCAATAATACATCATGTTATTAGACTGGCCATTAATTCGAAACTATTTGAAAATGTTTACGTCACAACAGACTCACAAAAAATTGCCAAGATTTCCAGAGCAGCTGGAGCAATAGTTCCTTTTATAAGAAGTAAAAATTTATCAACTGATAAAATAGTTTTAAAAAAAGTTATTGTCGATTGCGTAAAAAAACTAAAAAAAAAAAAACCTTTTTATGTTTATATTTATGCCACAGCAGCTACCCTAAAAAAAAAAGATCTTCAATTTTCAATTAAGAAATTTATAAAAAATAAAGCAAACTTTTTAATTGGCATTAAAGAATTTGAATCTAGTCCCTTAAGAGGAATAAAAATAAACAAAAATGGTTTTGTGGATTATAAATGGAAAAAATTTTCAAATACTGACTCTAAAAATTTAGAGAAATTATATTTTCATCCAGGAAGTTTTTTTATTTTTAAAACCAGCAGTTACCTAAAACTAAAAAAAGGTTTTCCAAAAAAAACTATTTATTATATTCATAAGAAATACTCTATTTTAGACATCGATGAGCAAGAAGACTTTGATCAGTTAAAGATAATAGTAAAAAAAAAGTATTATCATAATATTTAATAATTTTTATAGACTATGTTAAATTTTTTTTTAAATGTACACTTACGATATAAAATTAGAAAAAAATTGTTTTTTTTATTTAAAAATAAAAAAAATTTTGTGAAAACAAATAGTAAAAATTTAATATTAATAGAATTTAATAAATGGTCATGCATAATTTTATCGATGGCATATGTTTTAAAAATATTAAGGGAAGAAATAGATGCAAAAATTTATGCTTATCCAGAAAATGGTTTTTTAAGAATTTTGAAGCCAAATTTTTTTACAAAAATAAAGTGGCAAATTGGAGTTTTGTTTAAATTAAAATCTTTTGGCATTTATTCTGCATTAGGAACAAATAAATTTATTAATGTAGAAAATTATGAAAGAAAAGTATTAACTCTTAGAGCTAAAATTAAACTTTCCGAAATTTTTAGTAAAGTCATTGATAGATCAAGCTTTTTAAATCTCCATTTAGAAAATATTTTAGTTGGTGACTTATTTTATGACACTTATTTAAAAATTTATCATAAAGAAACAATTGATATTCATGATAAAAATTTCATATTATTTTTAGAGAAGTCAATTTTATATTTTTATTTTTGGCATAATTTTTTTAAAAAAAATAAAGTTAAAGCAATTATTGTTTCTCAAGCAGTTTATAATTCATCAATCCCACTTAGAATTGGTATTAAATTTAATTCCAAATGCATATCAGCGAACCCATTTTATATTTTTTCATTATCTAAAAAAATGATGTTTTATCATAATCAATTTTTACTTTATAAAAAAAATTTTTTAAAACTTAGTTCTTTAGAAAAAACTAAAGGATTAAAAATTGTCAAAAAAAAATTAAAAGAATATTTTAATGGTGCAATTTCATTACCTGAAAAAGCAACTTATTTACGCCATTCCACTTTTGTTGGAAATAAAGAAAAAACAATATTATTTAATAAGAAAAGCAAAAAAATTAAAGTTTTAATATGTGCGCACAGATTTTCAGACGCACCCCATTCACTCGGGATTCATTTATATGATGATTATTATCAGTGGTTAATGTCTCTTTTAAAAATTTCTGCAAATACTAATTATGAATGGTATATAAAGACTCATCCTGTAAATTCGAATTTTATCGACAAAACGACTGAAATTATTAGAGATTTAATCAAAACAAAATATCAAAACGTAAAATTAATTAGCCCTGAGACTCCACATCGTGCAATCTTAAAAATAGGCATTAATTTTGTCCTAACTTGTAATGGTTCTGTAGCTTCCGAGTATCCTTATTTTGATATACCATCTATAAATGCCTCTCGATCAAATCCGCATGTAGATTTCTCATTTTCTATTTCTCCTTATAGTAGGAAAATTTATGAAAATTTTATTAATAATCTTAAGAAATTTAAATCAAAAATAAAGATAAATAAAAAAGAAATATTGCAATATTATTTAATGAGTAATTTTTACTACTCACCAAGCTGGTTTGCATACGATTGGTTAAAAATTAGAAATTCTTTTAAAAATAAAAATGATATTTATAGAGATGTATTCTATAATTATTGGATGAATAATTTTTCATTGTTTGAACATAATAAAAAGTTAGAAACATTAAGAAATTTTATTAAAAGCAATGATTATGTAATAAATTTTAATCACTCTAGAATTTCTTTTTTAGATCATTTAAAAAAATTTAACTAGTTTTAAAAAAAACTTTGAAAAATTAACAATATATTAAGACGCACTATTTATTTTAATAATAAAATTTTTATAAACCAAAATTAATATAGTTGTCTCTTTAATAAAAAATATATACTTTAAAAGTAACAAATAGTTTCATAATAATGGCGTTTTATAAAAATTTATACGGAAGGTTAAATTTGTCACTTTCTGTATTATCAATTCAAGAAAAAAAGAAACTCTTTATAATTTTTTTTTTAATATTACTAGGAGTTTTTTTAGAAGTTGTTAGTTTTTCCTCCATAATACCAGTTTCAACAATTTTGTTATCTGAGCAGAATTTTATTATTAATAATCTTAAAGAAAAGTATTCAATTGATAAAAAAGATTTAACAATTTTGGTTTTGTGGTTTTTTTTATTTTTATTAGTTTTTAAAAATTTATATTTATTTTTATTAGCTAAATATCAAGTAAAATTCGTAAATAAAGTTCTTAAGAATTTAAGATTAAAAATTTATGATAATTATTTAGATCAGTCGATACTTTTTTTAAGCAAAAAAAACTCATCAGTTCTTTTGCAGAATTTAATTAGTTATTGTAGTACTTACGCAACCTTTTTTTTACTACCTCTACTGAATCTTGCTTTAGAGATTTTGGTAATGTTCTTTATTATTTGCGTATTACTTTATTTTAATTTTACTGTTACTTTGATTTGTTCTTCGCTGTTGTTAACTTTCTCTGGGGTAATTTTGCTTATTAACAAAAATAGTATGACCAAATACGGTAGTATTTCTAACAGTCAATCAATTCTTTTTATTAAAAATATTCAACAAACATTTTCCGCTATAAGAGATATAAAAATTCTCGGCAAAGAAAGTTTCTTTAGAAAAAAAATTGAAGGAAATATAAATTTATTAAATAGCACTTCCTATAAATCGGCAGTTGCAGGAACTTATCCTAAATATTTGCTCGAAACCGTTGTTGTTTTTTTTGTAATTTTATTTTTAATCTTTCAGTTAAATTCAGAATATAATAGCGAAATTATCACACCATTTCTCTTTTTGCTTATTGCTGCTACTTTTAGATTATTACCTTCTATTAATAAAATATTTAATCTATTTAATAGGATTAGATTTTCTATACCAAGTGCAAAAAGTTTATTAAACGAATTGAAAAAAATTGAAATAAGTCGCTATAGTTTCTCAAAAAATAAAAAAATTAATCTAAAATTAGAATTTATCAAAAAGATTCAAATAAATAGTATTAAATTTTCTTATGACGATAAGAAAGATTCTTGTTTAGATAATTTAAATCTTAATATTCATATAAATAGTATAATTGGTATTACAGGTAAGAGTGGTTCTGGAAAATCAACATTAATTGACATTATAATGGGTCTTAAATCTCCCAATAGTGGCATTGTAAAAATAAATAATCACAATTTATTAGACATAAATGATAGTTGGAGAAAAACCATTGGATATGTACAACAAGATGTCTTTTTATTAGATGATAGTATACGATCAAATATAGCATTTGGAGTTGAAGAGAAAAAAATTAATAAAAAAATAATTATTAATTTAATTAAAAAAACACAATTAGAAAGTTTTATTAAAAGTCTACCTGATGGAATTGATACAAAAGTAGGAGAAAGAGGGGCGAGGATATCAGGGGGTCAGAAACAAAGAATTGCAATTGCCAGGGCACTTTATCATTCGCCAAAAATATTAATATTAGACGAGGCAACTAATGGAATTGATTACGATAGCGAAATTTTAATATTAAAACTATTAAGAAAAATAAAAAAAAATATGATTATTATTTTTGTAAGTCATAGAAGAAATGTTTTAAAATTTTGCGACGTTGTATATCAATTAAAAAATAAAAAAATATATAAAGTATAATAATTTTTTATTCTTATAAATTTGGACATTTTTATAAAATAATATGAAGATTTTAATCACAGGAGTAGCTGGTTTTATTGGATATAGTTTAGCCGATTTTTTTTTGAAAAAAAAAATTGAGGTTTTTGGTTTAGATAATTTGGATGATTATTATTCAGTAAGTTATAAAAAAAAAAGAATTTATTTATTAAAGAGATACAAAAATTTTTTTTTTAAAAAAATTGATATTACAAATAAAAATTATTTAGAGAAATATATTTTAAAAGAGAAATCATTTGACGTTGTATATCACCTCGCGGCACAACCGGGAGTAAGGTATTCTGTAAAAAACCCCAGAAAATATTATAGTTCTAATATCATTGGATATAATAATTTATTAAGTTCTTTAGCTAAGATTAAAGTTAAAAAAATTATTTATGCTTCCTCAAGTTCTATTTATGGGGATCAAAAATACTTACCAGTTAAGGAAACTGTACCTTTCAACCCTAAAAATTTTTATGGTTACTCTAAATTAATTAACGAGGTTACAAGTGATTTTTTTGCAAAATTTTACAAAATGAATATTTTAGGAATGAGATTTTTTTCAGTTTATGGAGAATGGGGAAGACCAGATATGCTTGTAATTAAATATTTAAAATCTCAATTCAATAATAAAACTTTTCTTTTAAATAACAAGGGTAACCACCTAAGAGACTTTACTCATGTTAATGATATTGTTCAAATTTTATATAGATTGATTAAAATAAGTACAAAAAAATATCACGAAGTGTATAATATTTGTTCAAGCAATCCTTATTCTGTAAAAAAATTTATTTCAGTAAGTAAGAACTTTATCAAAAATGTCAAAGTTAAAAATCAATCTAGGGATTTAGCAGATGTACAAGATACACACGGTTCTAATCTAAAAATTAGAAAAATAACAGAATATAAAAATTTTAAGAGTATTGAACGTGAAATACCCTTAATAATCAAATGGTTTAAGGAAAATAATATAAGTACTCTTTTGAAATAAAAAATATTAAAGATAGAGAAGTGAAGATTGTTTTTGATTATCAAATTTTTTTTTGGCAAAGATATGGCGGGATTTCAACTTATTTCTCAAATCTAGCAAAAAATATTTGCGCATTAAATAATGTAGTAAAAATAATTTCACCATTTTATACTAATGAATTAATAAATAATAATTCTTTTTTAGATATTGTTATAGGACATAAAATAAAAAATATTCCAAGATATACTAATAAATTTTTTAGAGTTTTAAATAATATTTTATTCGAGTACTATATTAAAAAGTTTGACCCTCAGATTATTCATTTAACTTATTATGATAAGATTTTAAATTTAAATAAAAAAAAAAAAATTTTAACTGTCTATGACTTGATACATGAAAAGTTTATTTTGAATAACGATAAAAATAATAATTTTCCTAAAAAAAAAGCGTTAGAAGAAGCTGATCACATAATTTGTATATCCGAGAGTACTAGAAAAGATCTCTTGGATATTTATAGTGTAGATAAGAAAAAAACATCAGTTATCTACCTTGCTAGTAGCTTTTCTTATAATCAGGAGAGTATTCCAATAAATAAAACACCCTCAATTTTATATGTTGGAGATAGAGCTAGATATAAAAATTTTTATAATTTTGTAAAGTCAATATCCAATTCAAAATTATTAAAAAACAAAGTGAATATTAATTGCTTTGGTTCCAATCTATTTTCTAAGCAAGAATTAACGTTATTTTCTAATGAAGGTTTTCAAAAGGGGATTTTTAAACATTTCACAGGTGATAATGATGTTTTAAAAAAACTTTATTTAAATTCTACAGTTCTTGTTTATCCATCTCTATATGAGGGTTTTGGATTGCCAATACTAGAGGCAATGTCTTTGGGATGCCCTGTTATATGCAGTAATACATCCTCTATGAAGGAAATAGGCTCAGATTCAGTTAGATATTTTGATCCTAATAATATTGATGATATGACAACTTCTATTGAACAAATTATTAACTCCGAAGAAGATAGAAAAATCTTAGCGAAAAAAGGTTTTGAAAGAAATAAAAACTTTAGTTGGACTAAGTGCGCACAGGAGACATTAGCTATTTATAATAATGTTATATAGAAAAAGAGCATTAATATTTGGAATTTACGGTCAAGACGGTTCCTATTTAGCTCATTTTTTAAACACTAAAAATTATAAAGTATTCGGAACTTCAAGAAAAATAAAAAAATGTTTAAATTTTACAAAATTAAATTTAAATAATAAATTAACAGTTCTTAGGGTAAATCCTGCCAATGCAGAAGAAGTCAAATCAGTTATTAAAAAAACTAAATGCAATGAGATTTATTATTTTTCTGGAATTTCTTCAGTAAATGAATCTTTTTACAAACCTTTCGAAACATTGAACGTAAATACTAATGGTTTATTTAATATTTTAGAAAGTTGTAGAGAGTTAAATTTTAAAGGAAAAATATACAATGCTGGCTCAAGTGAGTGTTTTGGCAATTCTACAAAAAAAATTAACGAACTAACCCCATTCAATCCTGTTAGTCCTTATGGGTTATCTAAAGTTATTTGCCATTATTTAATAAAAAGTTATAGAGAAAATTTTGGATTATGGTGTTGCACAGGATTCGCATTTAATCATGAATCATTATTAAGAACAGAAAATTTTATTTTTATAAAAATTATAAATGCAGCAAAGAAAATAGCTAACAATCAAAAACAACGATTAAGATTAGGAGATATTAATATCTCACGAGATTGGGGTTGGGCCCCGGAGTTCGTAGAAATTTTTTGGAAAATTTTGCAGTTAAAAAAGCCAGATGATTTTATAATAGGAACAGGAGAAAAAAAAAAATTAAAAGATATAATTAGTTATGTTTTTAGAAGTTATAATTTAAATTATAAAAAATATCTTATTATCGAAAAAAAATTTTTAAGAAAAAATGATATTAAACAGAACTGCGCCAATAATTATAAATTGTTAAAGACTTTAAAATTAAAAGAATTTAAGAAATATAATTTTGTAATAGATAAAATTTTAAAAAATAGACTATTCTAGTTTTATGAGTAATTATTTCGATAATAAAAAAAAAATAGGAGGATTAAGATTTAAGGATTCTATAAATAAATCTTCTTATCAAAAACCATTAATATCTATTATAACGTGCGTTCTAAATGGAGAGAAGTATTTAGAAGAAACGATTTTAAGTATTAGAAATCAAACTTATAAAAATTATGAATATATAATTATAGATGGAGAGTCATCCGATTCAACTTTATCAATCATAAATAAAAATGAAGATATTATTAGTTATTGGCAATCAGAAAAAGACGAAGGCTTATATTTTGGATTTAACAAAGGATTAAACTTTGTAAATGGTGATTTAATAGTATTCGTAAATTCTGATGACACTTTGACCCCTGAAGCCCTTCAAATTATCTCTGATTATTATAATAAAAATCCAGACATTGATTTTATATTTGGCAGCGTAAGGAAACATTGGGGCGTATTATATGGTTATAAACCCTGGAAAATTTATTTTACCTGGGGATTTTATTCTAGTCATTCCACTGGTTTTTATATAACTAAAAATGCCGCTAAAAAAGTTGGTTACTATAACACTCAATATAAATTTTCTTCAGATTATGATTATTTTTATAGAATGATTGTTCATCATAAACTTAGAGGCATTAGTACAAAAAAACATGAATTAGTGGGCACCTTCAGAAGGGGTGGATTTTCAAGTAAAGTTGTTTTTTTTGATCATTTTATGGAAACAATAAAAATCAGATTAAATAATCGACAAAATAAAATCTTGGTTTTAATTATTTTAATTGTAAAATTTATTAAAAATCTAAATAAACTATAATAAATAAAAAAAGTATAAATTTTGATTAAATTATTAAAAAAAATAATAAAAAAATTATTAAGAATATTTAACTGGAGATTAGAAAAGTTAATTCCTAATAAACATTATAATTTAGAAATTCCTAGTGAAACTGTTATTAATGCAATAAAAAATTCAACTGGAATATTTCATTTAGGAGCGCATAGAGGTGAAGCAGCGCCAGTTTATGAATGGTTTGGAAAAAAAGTAATTTGGGTTGAAGCAAACCCAATAATATTTCAAGATTTAAAAGATAATTTAATAAAATATAAAGAGCAAAAAGCTTATCAGGCCTTATTGCATAATAAAGATAATGAAAAAATTGATTTTTATTTATCTAGTAACGATTATGCATCTTCATCAATTTTTGAATTTGGAGAATTGAGCGTTGGACCAAAATCATTATGGTCTAATAAAAATTTAAAATATGTGTCAAAAAAAATATTAATAACTACAACAATTGATACTTTGATAAGCAAAAATTCAATTGATATTCAAAATTATAATTATTGGGTTATGGATTTGCAGGGAGCTGAACTTTTATCACTAAATGGAGCTCATAGATCATTAGATTTTTGTAAATTTTTATATATCGAAGTAAGTAATGGTCAGGTTTATAAAAATGCAGCTCAATGGACGGATGTAAAAACTTTCTTAGAAAAAAAAGGGTTTAAGGCTAAGTCTGAATTAGATAAAAATCATAGCAACATATTATTTATCAAAAATTAATTTTTATAAATGTTGTTTTATTAAAAGTTATTTTGATCAAGATTATTTATTTTATAATACAAATTATTTAGATAAATTTTTCTATTAGTTTGAAATATTTCTCACAGTTAATTTTATAGTCAAATCTATTAAATGCATTGTATCCTTTTAAAATCATTTTATTAATTAATTTTTTTTGTTTATAATAATTATTTATTTTATCAGCTAATTTCTTGTAATCACCAATTTTAATTAATGTTCCATAGTTACCATTTGATAGAATTTCACTTGGTCCAGTTGGACAATTAGTAGAAATAATATATTTTTTTAAATATTGAGCTTCCAATAAAATATTAGGAAGGCCTTCAAATTTTGAAGTTAATACTACAATATTGCTGTCCTTAATCAGTGAAAAAGGATTATCAGTGTATCCCAATAGTTTAACATCAGCATTAAGGTTATTATTATTAATATATCCCTGCAATATTTCATATTCCGAGCCTTTCCCAATAATTACAAGCTTAGGTTTTAGTTTCTTATCTATTAATCTGAAGGCTTTCAAAATTGTAATTTGATCTTTTTGTCTTGTTAATCTTCCAACATTAATAATTTTTAGTTCATTTTTTTTAAAAAACTTATTTTTAATATTAATTTTTAGTTTTTTTTTAATTAATTTTTTACAAAATGGATTGTATATAAATTGTGTACGAATTTTGAACTTAGAATAAAATTCTTTTTGAAATTCAAGTGAGTTAACAATTATTGAATCTGACTTTTTTAGTAAAAACTTAAATAGTAAATTTTTAAGAAAATTTTTAGACCATCCAGATGGAGATGAATTTGATCTCGTAATTATTTTAATATTTAGAATTTTCGCAACTAAAATAGCATAAATGTTTGCTTGAAATGCAAATATTAGAACTTTTCTATCATTAATAATTCTATAAAAAAGAATTATTAAACACACTAAGTATTTAATCCATCTTTTTTTATTCCAAAAAAATTTATTATTAGGACTTATAATATGAATTTTGTTAGAGAATTTTTTTTTATAATTATTGTTACACGTGATAAGTTCAATCTTCTTTAATTTATTAGATAGATAATTGCTAATAAGATAAAGATTTTTTTCAACACCACCATCTTCAATAGAAGGGATAAATATTATTAATTTCTTCTCCATAAATAATATATTTATATGTTTTAATTTTCAGCTACACTAGTTATTCTTGTTTTAAATTTATATGAAAAAATCAATATATTACTGGTCTCCATTTTTAAGTAAAATTGCTACTATTAATGCAGTAATAAATTCTGCATATAGCATGAACAGATATTCTCAAAATTATAATTGTTCAATAATTAATGCCGTTGGTGAGTTTAATGTTTACAGTAAAGATTTGCTTAAAAAAAAAATTAACCTTATTAATTTAAGTAATATATTTTTACATAAATATCTACCTAATACAGGAATATTTAAAAGCAGATTCTCATTTATAATTATTTTTATTTTTTCATTTTTTAAATTAAAAAGACTTTTACAAAAGGACAGTCCTGATTTCTTAATAATTCATTTGATAACTTCGTTGCCACTATTATTAAATTTTTTTTTTAATTTTAATACTAAAATAATTTTAAGAATATCTGGTTATCCAAAGCTTAATTTTTTTAGAAAATTTTTATGGAAAATTTTATTAAAAAAAGTTTATTTAATAACTTGTCCCACCAATCAAACAAGAAAATTTATAATTGAAGAAAAATTATCAAGCTCAAACAAAGTTGTTTTACTCCAAGATCCTATAATTATTGTCGAAAGAATTAATCAAATGAAAAAAGATAAAATTAAGCAAGATTTTGGAAGATATATTTTTGCGGCTGGAAGATTAACAAAACAAAAAAACTTTGGTTTTCTTATTGATTGTTTTTATGAGATTTCAACTAAATACAAATCATTAAATTTAGTTATTGCAGGTGCAGGCGAACAAGAAAATTATTTAATGTCATTGGTGAAAAAATACGATCTTAAAGAAAGAATTTTTTTAATTGGTCATCAAGATAATGTTTATAAATTTTTTTATAATTGCGAATGTTTTGTGATGCCATCCTTATGGGAAGATCCGGGCTTTGTTTTAATAGAGGCGGCTTTTTGCAGAGCTAATATTATATCTTCAAATTGCCTTAACGGACCTAGAGATTTTTTTGATAACAAACGTCTTGGATATGTTTTTGATCTGAATAACAAAAATCAGTTTTTGAGATTATTAGAAGTCGTGTTAAATGATGCTGAATTAAAAAATAAAAATAATAAAAATATTTTAATTAGAAGAATAAAAGATTATAGTATATTTAGACACTTTCAAAAACTCAATAATCTTTTATCATTATAACAAGTGTTTTCTTTTTATTTATTTTTGCTAATTAAAATTATATAGTAAAAAAAATCGCGGGGTGGAGCAGTCTGGTAGCTCGTCAGGCTCATAACCTGAAGGTCCTTGGTTCAAATCCAAGCCCCGCAACCAATCTTTAAAATATAAATAATCTTTCGAATCTTAATTAAAAAGAAATTTAAGATTATATATACTTATATTGTTCAATATTAATTAAATTAAAAAATTATAAGTCTAAAATATTTTTTTTAAAACCGCCCAAATAGCATGGAAGAACTTTACGCAAATAAAAACTAAACTGTGAAATAAAAATATTTCCTTTCATTCCGTTATCAATAATTGAGGATGGTAAATTTTTTTTATTCGTATAAAATATTGATGCTTTTGGGATATTGCTCATTGTATATAGCAAGTGATCTGTTTTTGATAAAAGTATCATATCAATTAAATTACCAAGGCCAATCTTATATCTGTGTTTTTTATCTATTCCATCAAACAAATCTTTTTCATCATTAGTTCTAGGATTTTCATAATAAAGTATTTTGTTTCCATAAACTTTTTTATATAAATTTAAATAATTGATGTCCTCGGTGCATATATAAATATTATCAAATTTGTATTTTTTAATAAGAGCATTTGTCGCAGTTAGCATTTGTTCTTCTGTAGCAGGGTAAGGGTGGTATCCTGCTTTTTTTTGATCTGTGCCTCTAAAGCAGACTCCTAATATTTTACCTTTAAATTTTTTTTGACAAAAATTATTTACGTTATCTAAAATTTTATTATTTATAACTATATATTTTTTAAATATTTTTTTGTGTTCTTTAGTTAAATATTGGAACCCATTAAAATATTTAAAATTGGAAGTATAATTAATCTTATTAAATAAATTGTTTTTTGAAGTTTTGTTATCACATAAAACTACATTTTTACTCTGATATACTTCATTTAATTTATAATTAGACACGGGCTTAAAATAGTATGACCAGGCATTGTAACTATTATTAATTTTTACTTTGCAATTATAAATAGTTGGGTAGTTTTCCATATCTATTACAGGAATCATTTTTAATTTTTCGCATATTAAGAGATTATGCAACACAAAACATAGATTAGAAAAAAAACCAGCTCCAGGCGTCCTTCTTATTATAAAGAATATTTTTTTAGGATTCTTATTGCCAAATGTTTTATATTGAAAATTTAAACCGTAAAATTTTTCATTCTTTTTAGATCTATTTGTAATTTCAAGTGGTCTAGTTTTTTTGTTTAAAATTTTTCTTCTTAAATATTCTAATATCATTATTATTTTGAAGGTTATATTTATAAAATATAATTCTTTTAAATTTTATTTGTTATTATATTTTTGTTCGTTATTAATTGTATAATTTAATTTTACTATCATAAAAAAATTCTTATAAAAATGAATTATAAAATAAGCATTATTATACCCTACTATAAAAAAAAAAGTTTTTTTTTAAAAAGTTTAAAATCTGCAATTAATCAAACTTATCGTAATTTTGAGATTATAATTATTTATGATGATCCATCAAGAACTGACCTTGAATATATTAAAAGAATAGTAAAATTTAATACAAAAATTACTTTATTAATTAATAATAAAAATTTAGGAGCTGGATATTCTAGAAATAAAGGAATTGAACATTCTAAAGGAGACTATATAGCATTTTTAGATTCAGATGATCTTTGGGATAGTAAAAAATTATCTACACAAATAAAATTTATGAGAAAGAATAATGTTAATTTTTCTCACACTTCTTATAAAATTATTGATGAAAAAAATAATATATTAGGTAATCAGATTGTAAAAAAATACACTTCTTATTCTGATTTATTAAAATCTTGTGATATTGGATTATCAACTGTTATTGTTAAAAAAGACATAATTGTAAAAAATAATTTCCCTAAATTAAAGACAAAAGAAGATTATTCTCTTTGGCTTAAATTAGTTAAAAAAAATAAAATTTTAGGCATAAACCAATTTTTATGTAGTTGGAGAAAAAGCAGAAGTTCTTTATCTAGTTCAACCTTTCAAAAAATATTTGACGCTTTTCAGGTTTATTACAGGTATGAAAATTTGAATTTTTTTGTTTCAATTATTAGAGTATTTATTTTATCTTATAATTATTTTTTTAAAAAAATTAATCAAAAAATATATTCTTAATGTTGTTTGCAAATATTGATTTTTATGTAATTACAAAATTTATTATATCGATAATATTTTTTATTTTTTTTAATCAAATATGTTTAAAAAATAATATATTTTTATCAAATACTAATATTTCAAATCATAAAAGCTTTATTAAAAATCAAAACATAATCCCAATTTCAGGTGGTTTATTTATATTATTCTCAAATATAATTTTGCAAAATAATTTTTTTTATGATTATTATAATTATTTTTATTTAAGCATTTTTTTAATAGGTTTTTATGCTGATTTTTTAAAAAATTTTAAACCAATACTGAGAATTATAACTCAAATATTAGTTATAGGACTGTTAGTAAATATTTCCGATATTCTTGTAAAAGACGTTAGAATTTCCTTATTTAATTTTTTTTTAAATAAACATTCCTTTGCATTAATATTTACAGTTTTTTGTATTCTTGTTTTTATTAATGGAGCCAATTTGATAGATGGAGTCAATTTATCTGCTATTGGTTATTTTTTACTAATTTTTACTGTAATTTATTTATTATCTATAAATAATAATTTTTATCTAGATAGAGAATTTGTAAAAATTCAAATATTTTTATTAATAATAATTTTATTATTCAATTTTTTTAATAGAAGTTATCTAGGAGATTCTGGCGTTTACTTATTGTCATTAATTAGTTCGGTTACAATAATAAATTTTATTAATACTAATAATTCTATATCTCCATATTTTGCAGTTTTGTTATTATGGTACCCTTGTTTTGAGAATTTATTTTCAATTATTAGAAGATTATTAAATAAGTGCCCAACATCCGAACCAGATAACAAACATTTGCACCATTTAATATATTCATTTTTGAATAAGAAAAAAATTAATAATTCTAATAATTTAACGGGCGCAATTATATTATCTTTTAATACTATTATATTATTCTTAGGTTATAAATTTTATAGTAAAACACAAATTTTGTTATTAATTATATTTTTAGCTATTTTTTTATACTTTTTATTTTATTTAATTATGAGAAAAAAAATAAAAACAATATTTTAAATATTTTTTCTAAAAAATCTCTGCATTGGTTTTTCAAAATAGAAATAAGAAATCAAGGATATTGCGGTCACAATAATAATGTATGATAAAAAAAAGATTTTAGAATTAAAATCTAATTTAATGTTATTAAATTGCAGAACACCAAAAATAAGTATTTGAATAGGCAAATGTATTAAATATAAAGAATAACTAATATCTCCTATTAAACTAATTTTTTCTCCAATTTTTTTATTTAAGTCCTGAATACAAAATAAAATAATTATTAATGAAGGAAAAATTAGTGCTAGCATTAATATTTTGAAATAAATTTCAGTAATTTTATATTGGTTAATAAAAAATATGGCAGTAAAAAAAATTATTAATAATATTATAATAAAATTTATTTTTTTTATTTTATAATTATTTATTTTTTCGGAAATTAAGTAAGTAAATCCTCCAATAAAAAAACAAAAAATTCCATATCCGATTAATTTATTCAAATAAAATATAAAAATACTTAACAATAACAACGATATCGTAGAGCAAATTATCTTAATGTCTTTTTTTGCAATAAAAAAAAATAACAAGTAAAGCAAAACTTCTATAGAGATTGACCAAGAAGGAGTGTTAAAAGATGCTTGATTTTCAAATCCCCAACTTGAAATTAATAATATATTTAGGAAATAATGCTTAATATTAATTTCAGAAAATGAAAATAACTTCAAATCTATTAAACTAAATATTAGATACAAAATTAGCATAATATTTAAAGTCATAAAATGAAGAGGGTATAATCTTGAAAATCTTAAAATAAAAAATTTTTTAAAAGAAATTTTTTTATTATTTATTTCTTTAAGATATAAATAATAAAATATAAAACCTGAGATTGTAAAAAAAAACTGTACTGCAATCCAACCAAATTCATAAGCCGGAAACAATATATTATAAAATGGCTGCTGATTTTTTATAAAAGAAGATAAGTTAATATCTGGATTATAAAAAATTTTATAATGAAATATCAATATACAATAAGCAGCAATGCCCCTGCTTACATCTAGAAGATAAAGGCGGCTGTGGTTTTTAGACATTCTTTTCTTTTATTTTATTGTAAATAAGAGCAACATTGATCCAGAATATTGTTGCGCCAAAACTTGAAAAAAAACTTCCAGCTGGCAGAGGTAGTAGCATAGATAACAAGAATAATAATGATGCTAAAAGTGTTAAGTTTTTATTTTTTATATAGGCCATCATTCCGCCAAATATCAAATAAAAGAAAAATGTAAAAAAACATATAAATCCAAATATCCCCATTTCGGATAAAAATTCTAGGTAAAGATTGTGAGGATGTGTTGAGCATCTAATAGCAGAAATAGAACCAGTTATATCATAATTTTTCTTTAAACATTCAAATCTAAAAGTTCTTACTCCCGAACCAAAAAATGTGTAATTCTTAAAAATTTCTATAGCTGTTTTGTAGTGCGGACCATAATTAGAATGTTCTATTAGAGATTTTAAATTTTTATTTTTATAAGATAATGCTGTTATTTCTTTGATATATCTTTGATTAAGATTTGGTTTTTGAGTAATTGTTATTAAGGAAATTATTAAAAAAAATATAAAAAAAAATGTTTTATATTTTAAAATATTTTTTCTTTCAAAAATAAAAAATAATACAATAATAAATATACATCTAATTCCATTAGCTCTTTCACCAGTCAGAAGCGTTATAATTAAGAATAATGTACAAAATATTAAAAATAATATTTTATTCTTATTATTACCAAAGTTATAAATTATAGCAGGAAGGCCAAATCCTATTAATAAATGAGCAATCTTTAATTCCTCAAACATAAACCCAGACAATCTATCTGGCCAAGGACTTTTATGTCCCAATGTATTAAATCCAAAAAAAGATTCAAAATATAGATCAATTACTGTTACAGTGATTGTAAAAAACCAGATTTTGTAAATAATTTTTCTATTATCTTTGTTATTTTTTAAAAAAAAGTTTATTGCAAAAATTAACAAAATAAATCTTAAGAAGAATATTGCTCTTTGGGCGCTTTCTAAAGGAAAATTAGAAAATATTAAATTTATTATTAAATATAAATATATTATTATAAGAAAATAGAATATTTTTTCCTTAACCCATTTCCATTTGTTTAAATAATAACTTTTGTATAAAAATGTTATAATTAGTACTAAATTAATTAATTCAGAAATAAAAGTTCCGGCCATTAAAGCAAGGGGGTACAAACCTATAAGTATTAATGGATAGTTATTTTTTAAGTATTTTTCTTGTGTCATTATGATTGCTTTAAAATATTTTGTTAATTTCTAAGCAAACCTTTCTTACTTGTTCTTTTTTGATTCCAATTCCTGAAGGCAAATAAAACCCATATTTGCTTAAATATTCAGAATTAGGAAACTTATTTTTAAATCTAATATTTAATTTTTTTAAAACAGTTTGTTTATGCATAGGCCAGAAAAAAGCTCTTGTTTCTATACCTTTTTTTGCTAGTTTTTTTCTAATTACATTAGCTGTAAATTTTTTATTTTTTATTAAAAGTCCAATAACCCAATAAATATTTCTATAAATTCCAATTCTAGGTTTTTGAATGTAAATATTCTTATTATTTTTTAGATTTTCATAATACATTTTTCCAATCTCTAATTTTTTATTTATTATTGATTTTAGTCTTTTTAATTGACTCAAGCCTAAAGCAGCCTGCATATTAGTAAATCTATAATTCCATCCTAAATCAGTATGGTTGTATCTATTGATTTTTCCAAAACATAAATTTTTCAATTCTTCAATTTTATTATGTAAAGTTTTTGAATTCGTAAGTACAGCTCCACCTTCTCCAGTGGTTATATGTTTATTTGCATAAAAACTAAAAGTACTTATGTCTCCATAAAAACCACAGTAATTATTTTTAAATTTATTTCCTATCATTTCTGCCGCATCTTCAATTAAAAAAATTTTTTTAGATTTGGATATTTTGAGCAATCTTTCCATATCCAAAGGATATCCATAAATGTGCACTGCAATTATGGCCCTGGTTTTTTTAGTAATAGCTTTTTTAATATCTTCAATTTTCATATTCCACGTTTCTAAATCACAATCTATAAATACAGGCTTCAATCCTTGCTTGACTACCGCAAGAACATTAGAAATTATTGTAAAATTAGGAAGTATGACTTCGTCATCTTTTTTAAGATTTAAAGATTTAATTGCAATTTCTAGAGCCGCAGTTCCGTTTGCGACTAAAGAACAATATTTTTTGCCAATAATTTTTTTAAATTTATCTTCAAAGAGTTTAATCTCAGGTCCAGCTGATGAAATCCATCCACTTTTTACACTTTTAAATACAGCTATAGCGTCTTGATTAGTAATTAAAGGTTGATTGACAGGAATCATTTTAATTTAACTCTTGAATCGTCAATGGGTGTAAAAACTTTTTTATCTTTTTTTTGACTATAGGGTCCTTGTTTAATTTCTATAATTTCTGTTGGTTTTAAAATTTTAAATCCATGGCCACCATCAATTAAAATTATTATGTGATTTTTTGAAATAATTTTGCTGAACAAGTACTTTTCTTTTTTTGTATAAAAATCAACTCTAATTTTTCCTTTTAAAACAATTAACACCTCAGAAGTATAATTAATTACTCTTAAATTTTTATGATGCCAATGTGGCTGAACAATATGATTTTTGGAATGTTTTATAAATCCAATTTGATGACTTAAGTTATTTGGAGTTAGAAAGTTGACACCTTTTTTTTTCTTAAATGTGATAATAAAACCAAAATTTCTATTCTTATATTTGATGTTTTTAATCATTTTATTTGGATAGTTTGTTCGATTTCTTTATCAAGTATAGCAAAGAGATGAGATAAAATCCTGAAGTTTCAAACAATACTCTTTTCATACCAACTCTAGATTGCCATTCAACATCCTGCATTGCAAATAAAAATGCAATAATAACGAATAAAAGGTTTAATAACGAAAAGTAAATTATGTATAATTTAATATTATCTATCTTGTAGTTAAAAATTATAAAAAAAATTATCAGCGCTGATATTAAATAAGTTGGTATTTGAATTGCATAAACTATTAAATAAAAAATTATAATTTTTATTTTATTTATGGTCCCTATCAAGGTAATATCATTAAAAGTATTTTGAAATTCAAAACTCGAAAGCGTTGTTTGAAATTTCCAGTAAATTAAAAATTTTAAGATTATAATTGATAACGAACCTAATATAAAAATTAATTTTTCACTCTTTTTTAATTTAGCTGTTAATAGTAGGCTAAATATTAATATTAAAGCAAAGAAAAGAGCTTCATTTTTTATCCATGTTAGTAAATTAGCAACTCCAAGTATAATAAAAATTATTTGAAGTCGGTTAATTTTTTTGTCGTCATAAAACAAATAGTATGAATATTTTGTAGCAATTATAATTAAAGAAAATACTAATATTTCTTGGTTACCAGAAAAATTGGTATAAGAATAAGTTGTTAAGATTGTTATCAATATTAAAATAAATTTTTTTAATTTATTAATTTCTAAATTTTCATAAAATAAAAATATAGAAAACGTATAAAGAAAAACATAAAATATTCTCCCGTGATATTCATACTCGTTGAATGGATATTTCCAAAATAGGTACCATAAATAAGAACCTAAATGAGGATAATCGAAAGCGGGAATATTTTTTAAATTTTCAAAATTTTGATTCTCATAAAAATTTAGTGATTTTAAAAACCAAAAAAATTTAGCATCCCATCCTAAGAATAGATTATTTGCAAGATCTATTGATATTAAAAATGTTAATAAAATTAAGAGTAAAAAAAAAATATTAAATAAATAAACTCTATAATTTTTAATTGAATTAATTAAAAAGATTAAGAAAGTTAAAAAAAAAAAAATAAAATAAAAAAATTTTAAAAAAATAAAAAAAATTAAAAAAAAAAAATTAAAAAAAATTTTTTTTAAA
>Ga0214921_10001335_pt1 | contig 42495 bp, 32 predicted proteins | sample LL1505_MetaG_FD_177992 | JGI IMG/M metagenome (GOLD analysis project Ga0214921, IMG submission 177992) | Freshwater microbial communities from Lake Lanier, Atlanta, Georgia, United States - LL-1505 | ecosystem: Environmental > Aquatic > Freshwater > Lake | place: USA: Georgia | collected...
GAATTTTTTAAGTTCAGGCTTAGTGAGATTTCCCCACAATGTGTGCTCGATTTTGAGAGCCACTGTACGTAGGCGTTCTTGAAGATATGGACTGAAAAAGATAATCAGCCCAAGAAGAAGGAGAAGTGCCAGGCAAAGCGATGCAGCGAGAAACATTGAGGTAAATCCTTTGATTTTTAGAGTAGCCGCGCAGAAGAGAGGTGAAGGGTTACAGAATTAGTATGTTTTTGAAGTACAAAAAAAGAAAGAGCCGAGGAACATCCCCGGCTCTTTCTAGAAAAGGTTACGTTCTTGTTATTCAAGAATTTGTTTGTTTTCAACAAGTTCGTCATAGGTTTTACCAACAACGACTGCGATCATGATCCAAATTCCGATGATACCAAGTGATGCCATGGAGCCGTAAGCTACCAACATCGCAGGATTGATCGATCCGTTAATGAGCGAACCTGCAGCTTTTGCAAATTTGCCACCAAAACCGTCAATAACTGCTTTAACTTTGAACTTAACGTCCTTAGAAGTTGGGATGTACATAAGTTCTTTAACAGGATTGTTAAGAGCATAGCTCAACATTTTTACGCACACCATTGCCCAGAACAATACGTTCAGAACAGGGAAGAAGCGTACCATGACAACAATACCACCAAGAAGCATTGGGTACACAAGCAACGACCAACGTACGCCAAGACGACGAACCACGAAGCTGGTACCAAGAATTGCAAAGGTCAAACCGACAGAAGCCGTGTATTGTCCGTATTGGCCAAGGTATGCAGCAAGAGCTTCTTTTGAGAAGACTTGTGATGCGGTCATTTTGAATTGGAAGTCAATGAGTGTGCCAACAATTTCGTACACGGTTGCAACAAACGCAAGACCCATAAGGTATGGGTGTTTGCCCATCAAGCGGAATGCTTCAAATGCGCCGGTAGATTTTTTCTTAACAGCGGTTGCAGAACCATCTGTTTGACGAAGATCTTCAGGAACAAGTGTTTTGTACAAGTGAATAACAACAGGGATAATCATTAACACGCCAGCAGCGATTAAGAACAAGCCAAGGAAACCAAGCAATTCTGCGTAGGTTGCCAATGTAGGTCCAGCAAGGTTACCTGCTTGAGCTGCGATGTAGACTAATGGGTAGCCGCGTTTGCCAAGTTCTGTACGAGTAGTTGAGTGTGTGTATGACCAGAAAAGAGCGACAATAATGCCACCCATTGTTTCAACAACAATGAATGCTGCCCAACCAAGGAATCTGGAAAGACCGAACAATTGAATGCCGTCGCTTGTAATAGCTTTTCCTGGAAGCCAGTTGAACAAGCCGTCGCCAAGAGCAAAGAATGGAGAGTTAAGGTTGACGTATGCAAGGCCACAAAGAACAAACAATGTGCTGTAGAAACCACAAATAACCCAGAAGAGTTTTTCGCGTGACATGCAGTCAACGAGTTTGTTGTAAGCACCAATTATAGGAATCATAGCAAAAACCGTGACGATTTTAGCCATCCATACGTGTTTATAGCCAACTAAGTAATCAAAGAACGCGTCTTTAATCGAGCGCAACGTCCAGTAGCTTCCGATGATTAAGAAGAAAGCTGCGGCAAGCAAGCCGAATTTAAGTAATTCAGCGGGGGTAAATTCGCCATAAAGGGTGACTAACCAACGTTTGCCAATTCCGCTTACATACATGAACAGTACGAAAGCAGCAGCAACAGCCCAAAAAATGGGCGTACCTACAAAAGAAAGAGCTGTAGTGGCGAGAATTGAAACTTTCTCGAACACAGAAGCTATCAACGATAACATATGTCTCTCCTCTCTCAAACATGAGAGATTTTTGATTTATTTGATCTCAGAGGCCAGCAAGACCTTCTTGCTCTGCATGACAATCAATTACACCAGTAACAGCTGGAAATTATATCGCCCTTCAGGTTTTATGGCAATGATGCCTAAATTATGTGTTTTTAAGCGTTTTTACAGTGGGGGATAGATGCGTTTTTTGGTGAATTAAAAAACTGGAAAAACATTATAACAACCGTGTTTTTGGTTAAGTTCAGCCTGGTTTTTTATGTAAACAACAACACTTTTACTACATTATTTTGAATGATGGCCATTCCGCCGGGAACAGTGAGTGAGACTTGGCTGTTATCAACAGATTCATACATCAAGCTGCCGCCAGGCTTCAGGAGCGACAGTGTGTTTTGGTGTCCTGGTCCCACTACAAAAAAACCGGTTGGAGAGTCTATCTCGATCCAATGAACATTGAACGAAGTACTGCTGGTTGGTGAAAAAATTTCAACTTTCACCAACCCTACAGGAATGTTATGTGGCTCTGATTGCGATGTGTTCTTGGACATCGTCAAGCGTTCCTTTCATATAAAAAGCTTGTTCTGGAATGTTGTCACATTGCCCAGTAACAATTTTTTCAAAGTTATCCACGGTCGTGTCTTTTTTAACAAATCTTCCGGGAATATTTACGTATTGTTCGCCTACAAAGAGTGGTTGCGTGAGGAAGTTTTCTATTTTCTTTGCGCGGCTGACGGTGATTTTGTCGGCTTCAGAAAGCTCTTCAAATCCTAAGATCGCAATGATGTCTTGCAGTTCTTTGTACTTTTGGAGTGTGTGCTGGATGATATGCGCAATGTCGTAATGGCGCTGACCTACAATTTCTGGTCGCAATCCGTTTGAGAAGGACTCAAGTGGATCAATTGCAGGATATCGTCCGGCTTGTGCAATTTTTCGTGAAAGAACCGTGCTTGCATCAAGGTGTTGGAAGGTTGTGGCTGGCGCTGGATCTGTGTAATCGTCAGCAGGTACGTACACAGCTTGAATCGAGGTGATTGAACCATCGTGCGTGCTGGTGATTCGTTCTTGGAGTGCGCCCATTTCGCTTGCCAATGTTGGTTGGTAGCCAACTGAAGATGGCATTCTGCCAAGCAATGCAGAGACTTCTGATCCCGCTTGAATGTACCTGAAAATATTATCGATAAAGAGCAGTGTGTCTTTTTTTTCAACGTCTCTGAAGTATTCTGCCATGGTGAGTCCAGTGAGGCCTACGCGTAAGCGTGCGCCCGGCATATCACTCATCTGGCCGAACACAAACGCGGTGTTTTTTGCCACTTTGTTTGCAGTCATTTCAAGCCATAAGTCGTTTCCTTCTCGTGTGCGCTCGCCGATTCCTACAAAAACGGAGCGGCCTTGGTGTTCAATTGCAACGTTGCGAATAAGTTCTTGAACAAGGACTGTTTTACCTACGCCCGCACCACCAAAAAGCCCAATTTTGGAACCTTTGATGTAGGGGCAAATAAGATCGATAATTTTTATGCCTGTTTCTAAAAAGTCTGAACTAATTCGTTGTTTGGTGAGAGCTGGCGGTGATTGGTGAATTGAGAAGAATGGTGTGTTGGCTGGTACTTCTGGGCCTTCGTCAATTGGTCTGCCAAGAACGTCAAAGATGCGCCCAAGAACGTTGTTTCCCACGGGGGCTTTGATGGTGTTGTGTGTGGTAAATACTGAAATGCCGCGTGAAATGGCTGTAAGAGGCTCAAGTGCTACGCAGCGAATAATGCCATCGCTCAAATGTTGTGCAACTTCGACGTGAATTTTATGTTCTTGTTTTGTTTTTTCATCAATCACAAGAGCATAAAGCAACGTGTAAATTGGAGGGAGTCCAAGTGGTTCGCATTGGACGTCTACGATGGTGCCATTGAGTCGTAGTACATATCCGCATTGAGTAGGAGTTGTTGGTTGTTCATCAAGAACTGGGTCTTCATATGACAGCGCCATTCGCATGCGTATGCCCCTTTTTTGGTTCTCTGAGTGGTTAGATATTTGATAGAATTCAGTGTATAGGCTACCTTGCCTGAGAGGCAATGCCAAATGATAGTTTTTTCCTAAGATTCTACATTTGTGCTACAATACCGCGTATGGTAGGAAGAGCCTTTTACACATTTTTGGGGCTCCAGAAGTACGTTTTTTAGGGAAAAAAGAATTATGTTTGGACGTTTGTTAGCCGCCATATTTGGTACAAAAAATGATCGCGATCTTAAGCGATTAGGAAGATTTGTTTTAGAAATTAATGCGCTTGAGCCAAGGATGGAAGCGCTCTCTGCTGAAGAACTCAAGAACAAGACAGCTGAGTTTCGCCAACGACTAGAAAATGGTCAAAAACTTGAAGATTTATTAGTTGAAGCTTTTGCGGTAGTTCGTGAAGCAAGTCGTCGTACACTTGGCATGCGCCATTATGATGTGCAGCTTATCGGTGGTATGGTGCTTCATGAAGGCAAAATTGCTGAGATGAAAACCGGTGAAGGCAAAACATTAGTTGCAACCTTGCCGTTGTATTTGAATGCTTTGGTCGGCAAAGGTGCGCACTTAGTGACTGTTAACGATTACCTTGTTCGTCGTGATGCTCAATTAAATGAGCCTTTATACAATGCGTTGGGTATGACCGTTGGTGTTATTCAAAATAATATGAGTGATGTGCAACGTCGTGCAGCTTATGCAGCTGATATTACCTATGGAACCAACAACGAGTTTGGGTTTGATTATTTGCGCGATAACATGAAGTTTGATCTTAAGGACATGGTTCATCGTGGACAGCATTTTGCAATCGTCGACGAAGTTGACTCAATTCTTATTGATGAAGCGCGCACACCGCTCATTATTTCTGGTGCCGCTGAAAAAAGTAGCCAATTGTATGCGCAAGCCGATGCAGCTGTAAAACGCCTACGTCGCGGAAATGATTATGAAGTGGATGAAAAACATCGCGTTGTAAATCTTTCCGAAGTTGGCGTTGATAAGCTTGAATCATTCTTGCATGTTCAAAATTTATACGCTGCGGACAATATTTTATTGCTCCACCATTTGACGCAAGCCCTCAAGGCAAACGCGTTATTTAAGCGTGATGTTGATTATGTGGTTCACGACGGTCAAGTAATGATTGTTGATGAATTCACTGGTCGTATTTTGGATGGGCGCAGATACAGCGATGGACTCCATCAGGCGCTTGAAGCAAAAGAAGGCGTAGAAATTGAGCGTGAAACACAAACGCACGCAACAATTACGCTGCAAAACTATTTTAGAATGTATAAAAAACTTGCTGGTATGACGGGAACAGCGCAGACAGAAGCTGCTGAATTCCACAAAATCTACAAGCTGGGTGTGGTTTCAGTGCCAACGCACCGTCCAATGATCAGAGACGACCAAGATGACGCTGTTTTCTTGCTTCGTTCTGACAAATTTGAAGCTATTGTTGATGATTTGGTCGAGTGTTACAAGCGCGAGCAGCCGGTTCTTGTGGGTACGGTTTCTATTGAAGTATCAGAACTTATTTCTGCATTACTTCATCAAAAAGGTATTCCTCACGAAGTTCTTAACGCAAAGCAACATGCTCGTGAAGCAGAAATTATTAAGCATGCGGGCGAAAAGGCTCACGTAACGATTGCAACTAATATGGCTGGTCGTGGAACTGATATTAAATTGGGTGAAGGCGTTGTTGAGCTTGGTGGCTTGCGTGTTATTGGTACGGAGCGTCATGAGTCTCGTCGTATCGATAATCAGCTTCGTGGCCGTTCTGGTCGTCAAGGTGATCCTGGTTCAAGTAAATTTTATATCTCGCTTGAGGATGATTTCATTCGCATTCATTCTGGCGACAAAATGAAAAACATGATGGTTCGTGCAGGCATGCAGCCTGGTGAGCGACTTGAAGATCCATGGGTAACGAGTAGCATCGCACAAGCACAGCATAGCTTGGAGCAACAAAACTTTGATCGTCGTAAGCATGTGCTTGAGTACGATGACGTGATGAATCAGCAACGTAAAATTATCTATCAATATCGCAAAGAGGTTCTGGAATCCCTTTCTGGTTCTAATGAATTGTTGATGGAGTTTATTGGCGACGTCGTTGATGATGCCATTGAGCGTGTGTGCCAAGCGCGTAGCATGTCAACCGACGAGCAAGCAACCATTTTAGAAGCGGTGTTTGATGTTGCTGGTATTCCAGATTCAACATTCTCAGAACAATCGTTTTCGCTCACCGTTGAAACCTTTAGAAAAGAATTGGTTGATGCGTTGTGGAAGCGATACAGCGCTGCTCGTGAAAAGCTCAGCAATGAAATGATTGCTGCATCAGAAAAATGGCTCTTGCTTGAAACAATCGACTTTGCGTGGAGAACTCACCTTAACAATCTTGATCAAATTCAAGATGGTATTAACTTCCGTGGCTACGCGCAGCGTGATCCATTAACCGAGTACAAAAAAGAGGCGTTCTTTGCGTTTGAGCGCATGATTCTTGAAATCAAGATGAATGTTATTAACGCTCTGTATAAGTTTGATGCAAATATGGCGTCTGAAGAAGCGATTGCAAATCTTGAGCAACAGCGCAAGCAAGAACTTGAATCTTTGAACTTAAGTGGGCCAACCGAAGGCGATGAAAAGTCTGAGGAAGCTGACGCGCAAGCGGGAAACCGTAAAGCCCGCAGAGCAAAAGGGAAAAAAGCCTCTTTTTAAATTTGACATTACCTCAAAAAGGTTTAGTATTTAGAACATCTTGGGCCCAGATTTTTGCTGGGCCACACGATGTGTGTCGCGGGGTAGAGCAGCCTGGTAGCTCGTTGGGCTCATAACCCAAAGGTCGTTGGTTCAAATCCAGCCCCCGCAACCAAATTCTCACGGGTGATTCGTGCTCGTCATAACAGATACTTATTTTACTCTTTTCGGCTGTGCTGTTCAGGCATATGGCTGTTTTATTCTTCTTGGCCTTTTGGCTTTCATGTTCGTCTTTATGACTTTTTCCGCACCTCGACTCAAAATGACCCTTGATGACTCGTTAAGTTTGGTGCTGTGCTGCACTCTGGCAGCTGTTTTTGGTGGCAGGCTGGCGTATTTATTGGGTGGTTATGAAGTTGCAGGCTATTCGTTTCTTGGGGCTTTTAATGTTTGGGGCGGAGGGCTTTCTATCATGGGCTCCTTGGTGAGTGTGCCGCTTGTACTTGTTGTGTGGGGTTGGTTTTATCAGATTAATGTTGCTGTGTTGCTTGATGAAGTGTGCAAGAGCGTGCCAATAGCAGATTTTTTTGGCCGACTTGGGTGTCTTTTTGGTGGGTGTTGTTACGGTGAATTCTCGCTGTTTATGCCGGTTATGTACCAAGATTCTTTTGCCGCTGCACCGTGCGACATTCCCTTGTTTCCCGTACAGGCGTTAACGGCTCTGCTCTTTTTAGCTGTCTTTTGCGTTTTTTCAATTATGCGATCGCGTTTTGATTTTTCGACTGGTTTTTTTACGGCGGCTTATTTTTCTAGTGCCGCCTTTATTCGTTTTGGTGTAGATTTCTTAAGAGGTGACCGCGGAACAATGTTGTTTTCGGTTGGTTCTGTGGGGATTACAAGCTACCAAATCTGGTGCTTGGCGCTTGGTGCTATCGCCAGCGTAGTGCTTATTAGTTTATTGCTTAAAAAACATACAAAATCTGAGGCTGTGTGACGCTGTTTGATTGGATTAAGCAGCAGGTCTCAATTGTTGACGTTGTTGGTCAATATGCGAGGCTTGTTCGTCTTGGAAATTATTTTAAAGCTTCGTGCATGTTCCATTCAGAAACAGATGCGTCGTTTACAGTGAGTCCTGATAAAGGAATTTTCTATTGTTTCGGGTGTCATGCGACTGGTGATGCCATCGCGTTTATCGCCAAGATTGAGCATGTGGGACAGGTTGAAGCTGCGCAAATGATTGTGGCGCGCATGGGCCTTGTTATCCCCGAATCGCTTAAAAAAACTTTTTCGATGCAGGATGAGCAGGAAAAGAAAGACTATTTTTCGGCCTGTCTGTTCTTTGAGGAATGGGTATCATCTCAGCTTGCAAAAGCGCCTCATGCGCTACAATACTTGCAAAGCCGTGGAGTAACGCGGGAGTTGATAGCATCGTTTTCTATTGGGTATATGCCCAGTGGCAATGAAGTTATGAACTCGTTGCTGCGTGCTGCTCATGCTAAGGGAATCCTTGCAAAACACCTTATTGAGGCGGGGGTGCTTATTCAAAATGCTACCTCGTCGTACCATTCTCCATATGAAGAACGTATTATTTTTCCCATTCATGACACCGTTGGGCGTTGCGTTGGATTTGGCGGCCGTATTTTCCGTGAAGGTGACGTGCGACCCAAATATTACAATTCGCGCGAGTCGGATTATTTTTTGAAGCGTCATTTGTTGTTTGGCTACCACAAAGCGAAGAATTTTTTTCAAAAAACAGAACGCGCATTCTTGGTTGAAGGGTATCTTGACCTCATCTTGGTTGCAGGAAGCGGCGTTGGCGAAGTTGTTGCTACGTTGGGAACCGCATGTACGCCCGATCAGCTTAAATTGCTCTCGCGGTTTGTTCGTAAAGTCTTTGTAATTTACGACGCAGACAAGGCGGGGCAAAAAGCAATGCTACGGCTGGCAGAGATGTGCTGGGATGTAAATTTGGAATTGTACGTTATTTCGTTGCCTTCAGGTAAAGATCCGGCAGCGTTTGTGCAGGCAGGCGGTGAAATTGCGCCGCTGTGTGATTCGGCTGTGGATATTTTTACGTTCTTTGTGACATCTGTTTCGGCTGATTTTTTCAAGAAGACGCTGAGCGAAAAAATGGAAATTGGTCAGCGATTGGCAGCGGTTATTGCGCGCATTTCTAACCGATTTAAACAGGATTTATTGCTTCAGCAGGCTGCTCGCTGCTTACAGGTTCAGGAGCAGTCATTGCGAGAGCTCGTTGGAGCTGTTAAAGATGGCGGCTTTTCGAATCATGGACACGAATCTACTGCACCGGCTGTGGCGCAGTCACTAGCCGATCAGCCCGCAGGAGAGGTTTGGCAGAGGAATTTGAGAAACGTGCAAGAGCGGATTGTCGGAGCGATTTTGGGCGATTATCAGAAAAATGGGCTCATTTCGTTTGTCGATGAGCGGTTTGACCGCTTTTTTGATGACGATGTTGCGGCTATTGTTGAACTACTTCGGCATGAGAATTTTTCTGTTTGGAGCGCTGAGCGGTTCAACGATTTTTTACTTAAACTTCCCGAAGCACAGAGGTCTTGGGTTATGCAGGCATCGTTGATGTATGATGCCTCTATGAGCCGGGTGGAGTTTAGGGGGCTGTTGTCCTCGTTTTGTCGGCAAAAATGGCGTGTAGTGATTACACAGCTGAAAATGGGCGTTGGTGACGGGCAGGTTAATGCAGATTACGATAGCATTAAGAAGCTGATGAGTGCGTTTTCTGGCATAAAAGAATAGGTGCTTGGCGCGTGATTGTTTAATGTGGGCTATTAAAAAAAAGGTCTGTTGGGTATTATACAGGGATGGGTTTGGGAGGCAGTCGCTGATTTTTGGCCTTGCATTGAGTCTCTGCAGAATTATGGGGTTGGTATGAAGAAAAGTGGATCTACTGTTCGTGCTACGTCGGCAAAAAAAGACGTTAAAGTTACAGTAAAAAAAACTACAGGAAAAGTTGGTGATACAGCCGCTAAGCGTTCTGCTGACGCGGGCAAAGACGCACCAAAGGTTCTACGTGTAGGCCTTAAAGAAATCGAAAAGCACTTAGATGTTTTGATTGAAAAAGGTGTAACAGACGGATTTCTAACCCTTGAAGAAATTGCGATTTTTATTCAAAAAAACCGACTTGGTGAAGAGGACGCTTCTGAGCTTTTTGCTGTTCTTGAACGCGAAAATATTAATCTAATCTCAGCTGAAGAACTTGAGCTTGATGGCGGAACTTACGATGTTGTGGGTACCGATGATGACCAAGATGGGTTTGGTGCTGGCTATCAAAAAGCGCTTGAAGCAACCATGGACGATCTTGATTCTAGCGATGAAGAAGACGGCCGTGATGATGAAGAAGCTGCGCCAGAAAAAGAAATTGATAAAATTCGCAGCCTTGCAGAGCCTAGCCAATTAAATGACCCGGTAAAATTATATCTTCGTGAAATTGGTCGTATTCCATTGCTTAACAAAGTAACGGAAAAAGTTATTGCGGATAAAATTGCTGAAGCTAAGCGAGTTTCGCTTGAAGTTATTAGTAATTTCCCGTTTGTGACCAAAGAGTTGTTGAGTATGACCGATCGTATTAAACGCGATCCTTTTTTCCTCAAAGAACTTATTCAATTCTCTGATTATAACGAAGACAACATGCCCAAGCTTGAAGAGGAGCGAGATGCGCTTCTTGAAAAGATTGAGGTGGTACAAAAGCTTGTTGATAAAGAAGAGCAAATCTATCGTAGTTTCCGGCAATTTTTAACTGAGCCCGGAAAAAAAGAAGAGATGTTGCGTGAAGTTGAAAAGAACAAGCAGGCCATTTCTGTGGCTGTTCGTCAGATCAAATTCTCTAACCGACAGATCAAAAAATTTGGGAAACGGATTGAGCGATTTGTTGCTAAGATTCGCGAGCGAGAACTTGAAGTTAAAAAGTTTGATGAGCAACTTGCTTTTTATAAGGGTATTAAAAATCCTAAGCCAGATGATCTTGCAAAGATTGAAGAACTCACTCAAATTGGCCGTGCTGATGTTAAAATTATTAAAAAAACAGAAGCAGAAGCAGGTATTGGTCGAGACAGAATTATCCAGTTATATGAATCGTTCTTCAGAGCTCAAATTCTTGATAAAAAAACCAAAGACGAACTTGCAGAAGCAAACTTTAGGTTGGTTGTTAACCTTGCCAAAAAGTATATCAATCGCGGGTTGCATTTTCTGGACCTTATCCAGGAAGGTAACATTGGTCTGTTGAAGGCTGTTGAAAAATTCGAATTTGAGCGTGGTTTTAAATTTTCAACGTATGCAACGTGGTGGATTCGGCAGGCAATTAACCGTGCTATTGCTGATCAATCTCGAACAATTCGTGTGCCTGTTCACATGGTTGAAACCCTTACAAAAATCAACAAACTTACGCGTATTGCAATTCAAGAAACTGGTAAAGAGCCAACCTACGCTCAGCTGGCTAAAGAATTAAATATCGACGAAAAGAAGATCAAAAACATTATCAAAATCTCCAAAGAGCCAGTTTCGCTTGAAACGCCGGTTGGTGATGGTGATGACACCTATCTTAAAGATTTCATTGAAGATGAGAACGATTACACACCAGTAGACGCAGTGGTGAACGACGACCTCAAAGAACGGGTCCGTGAAGTGCTCAAGACCTTAGCTCCTCGAGAAGAAAAAGTTCTCAAGATGCGTTTTGGTATTGACGTGGCATCCGAACATACGCTTGAAGAAGTTGGTAAAGACTTTGCGGTTACTCGTGAGCGTATTCGTCAAATTGAAGTGAAGGCGTTGCGCAAATTGCGTCACCCATCGCGAAGCAAAAAACTCAGATCGTTCTTTGATAAAGATGCAAATATGCAGCTTGGCGAAGGAGATGTTGAGGGCGAATTTGACGATTCATTCGACGCTGACATTTAATGAGTGAGAACTGACGATGAAAATCGTTCATGTGATTTCTGGTTTAGATATTGGTGGTGCTGAGATTTTTCTTGAGCAGCTCATTACGTTCTGGCCAAACAAGCATGATGAACACGTCGTTATTTCTTTTAAAGGCGGCGCAATTGCAGAGCGGTTGCGAGCGCAGCATATTTTAGTGTATGAAGTGGGGCCCAAGGAATCTTGGCCCCACGTTTTTTTTGCGCAATGCGCATGGCGGACCTGGCATTTGCTGAAAACGCTTAAGCCAGACGTGGTGCTCTCCTCGTTATGGTCAGCAAACATACTGGCACGGACATTCTGTTTTGTGTTGGGCGTTCCCTTAATTTCGGTGTTGCATAATAAGGCCTCATTTTTGAATCCTGTTAAACGATTCTTAGATGCATTCACTGCTGCCTGTTTTTTGCATAACCGTGTTGCTGTTGCGTATGGCGTGGCCAAATCTTATGAAGATTATCCGCTACTCGGTGGTCTTGCTGCTCCGATACGCGTTATCGAGAACGGCGTAGACGTGGACGGGTTGTGCGCGCGCGTTGCCTTGTACAAGCCTGAGCGATCAAAAGCATTTGTGTTTGGTGTTGTGGGGCGATTTATCCCCGAAAAGCGAATCTTATTTCTTCTGTTGTCGTTTAATCGCGCAATCCAAGAGTTACGGGCTCATGGGGTGTGGGAGGCGGACTTGCCGCAGTTATGTGTGGTGGGAGATGGTCCCGATTTTCATGTGGTGCGAGAGCGTGTAGCTTTTTTGAGACTACAAAACCTGGTCATGTTGCCGGGAATTCAAAAGGACATGGCGTCGTGGTATTCCTGCTTTTCGGCCTACGTTTCTGTTTCGCAGAGTGAGGGATTGTCTTTGGCGCTGCTTGAAGCCTTGGCAGTTGGTTTACCGGTGATTGTTTCTGCGCAGAGTGGGGCTGCTCATTTTATTCCATCACCACAAGATGGCGTTGTGATTGACAGTACAGATGAAGCCCAAGTGGCCGCAGCATTTATTAAACTATTCACCAATCAAGAAAAATACGCCGCCCGAACTGAGCAGCGTATTGAATTTATTCGAGAAAGATATTCAATCGTTCATACCGCGCAGCAGTATGAACGATTGATTGAATCAGTTCTTTCTAAAAACTAGTACATGTTTTGGGCTGCAAGGCGTTCTGCCGCAAGCTTATCCATGTAGAATTGCACAATTTTCTTTTGGATTTCTGGCTGAGTGCTGTAGAGGCAATTGAGGTACATGAAGTGGATGTTGTAGGCACCCAAGAGGTTGTTGGTGGCATTTTTATCACCGTTTGAAGTACCGAGTACCACAACATTCCAGCCGTATGTTTTTAATGTCTGCAGGGCTTGGCTAGAGAGTAAGTGGAGGTCAGATGCATACATTAAAAAGATTTTATGTTTTACAGCAGACGAGTTTGAGTGCATTTGAATGCGGCTGAGTGCATTCAAAAAGAGTGTTCGATGAGAAGGTGGATTAGCTTGAGTGTGCCATGTGGAATGATGTAGCAGTTGATCAGGGTCGGTTATTTTTTGCGTAATATCTTCGGGTTGGAAAAGGCCATTTTCAACAATGATGTATTCTTCCCCTAGGCGCCAAGCTTGATAGCTGAATAATGGATCAATAGCGACGCCTTGCCAGACGATTAAGTAGCTTACTTTGTGTGATGCGGCTCTCATTTGTTTATAGAGCTGTTCGCTTGTTTTTACTCCCAGCACATCTGCATTCCGCAAAGGAAGATGTGTTATTTTGCTGTAAGAGAGTTCTTCGGAAGATTGGTAGCCATCCTTAAAGCTCATGAATTGATTAAAGTACGTGTTGCTGATGGATGGTTTTTCCTGAAAAATCGCAGGGCTAAAAACCGTGTCTAGAGAAAATGTTTTTTCTTTGTCTGTAATAATGAGCGTCTGGTGGGCGCAAACACGGTGAAGCGAGGGGTCAAACGCTTCTTTAAATTGAACATATGCGCTCGAATGCTTGGTGCTCCAGATGAGTAATGGCTTTGTAGTGTCTGTGTGCTCTGCATAAGACACAGCGAACGTGCTTGTGATAAGAGCAAGGGATAATAAGATGTTTTTCATACAAATTCCTTTACCTGCGGAATGAACGATTAAAAATTTTTAGTACAGCGAGCGTTGCTTGCGTGCTTGTAAGAATGAGTCCAATTACAACAAAACAAAAAGCGAGCAGGGTCGGGAATAAGTAAATAATAAGCCCTGCTCCAATAAGAAAATTACTCAGCTTGCGTCTGAGATCATGATTGGATGAAAGATTATGGAAAAACAACACAGCTTAATCTCGTTTGGTTGATTCTGCGGTAAATACTGCGGCTTTGTGAACAAAATCTTTTGCTTGTTCGTATGCCCAAGTAATTGTTTGTGCACCGTAGTTACTCAGTGTAGCGAGTGTTGATTTTGAGAGCACCAGATCAACGCTGTGAGGTTCTGGTTTTTTTTCGGTTGCAGCAAATTTTAATGAAATTTCTATTGAGGTCGGCAGATTAATTGCCGGATCAGGTTTTGCAGTGCTTGTGATAGTGAGGTCGGTTGTTTCAAGTGCTGCTATTGCGGGATCTTTTTCAATTGAAATCATGAGGGCTTCTTCATGTGGAATTTGTTCTGATGCGCATACGCTTGAATCCCCTGTGCAGAACGCAAGAAATAAAAAGAGTTTTTTCATGAGGATCCATTTCTGTAAAAACGTTGATGAATAGTATTTACAACCGTATCAGAAGCTGTTTTGGTGGGCAAGTGTTGCAGCGGTATTATTCCCCAGTGCCTGTGTGAGGAGATAGGTTATATTTTATAAGTATCTGAAGAATTATTTCGATTGCACCCCGAAAGGATGGAGAGCGGTTCGCTTCAAGCCTGTTTCTGAACTCCTCAAACAATGTTTGAGCCGCTAATAATCGTTGTGCCGGTGTACCATAAAACATGATGCGGAAATTTAGCGAATCTTTTGGCTCAGGTTCTGCGTACGCAACGCATTGAGCGGCAACGAGTTGCAAAAAGATACTGACTATCGTGTTGTGCCCAAATGCGCCAGTTCCAATTCCTCCAGAGTGAATCATAAGTCCCGATTTACCGATGGTTTGAGTAAATCGCTGAGCATGACTAAATCCACCAATGAGATTTCTAAGAAAAGCTTCTACTATTTCTGGCGTGTAAATTGGATCCCGGCAGACGTTTGGTGCTAAAACAGGGAGGATGGTTGCAAGATGAGGTGTTTTGAGCACAGCGGTAGCTTTTAGTACCTCTTCTGGGTACGCATGCTTGAAATTGTTACCATACAGCGTTTTGCCGTTGATGTACTTTTGTGAGTCGAATACACAGAATCGTCGAACGTTGTGGATGATGATCGATGTTTTTTTGGTATCCAAAAGGAGTGAATTTTCTTTTGCGAGTTGTTCTCGAATGAGTGCAAGTTCAGGAAACTCAAGGACTTGTAGTTCGTCTTGCGCTAGCAAACCTGATTTATAAAAACCAAACAGCTCTCTATCGGCAAAATTAAGCGTTACCACCAGGGTTTCTGGTTCGGGTGGGTACAAGGAGTACGGGAAGAATGTTTCTCGAGTTGTGGTTTTAAAAGCTGTAGATGCGAGCATAGCCGGCAAAAAGCCCGTAATGTACGTACTGTTTTGGTCAAGACTATTAGGTTGGGCGGAAATGGTAATGATTTCATTTCTGGGCTGTTGTTGCTCAAAAAATTGGCGGTAAATAATGCTTTTATTGGGGTGACAGCCTCGCAGAACTGAATCTTTTAAGTTTCTAAAAAGATCGAGCGATGAGCGTTGAAACAATAATTTGCCGTTAAGAGAGGCATTTACTGGGTGTTGCGTGATTATTGGTGTTTCTGGTTCTGGGCATCGGTATAATTCCATGCCGGCCGCATTTAGCGGCAAAAAGCTGCATAAAAATAGAATAAATGATAACAAAAAAGTCATCTGCGTTTCCTCGTGCTTCCCAGAATCCTATTTTTATAGTTTAGGAGAAATACGGACATAGTGGAGAATTTTTATAAAAACATAAAAATAGGCTTAAAAAACGATCTTTTTCAATTCTGACGAGGCTGTGGACCGGAGTGGCACAATTTGCAATCATCTTTTGATGAATGCTAACCTAAGCGCTTTGTGGCGCAGGGGGGAATGGCTTTGGAAGGAAACATATGATCAAGAAGCAGTTTGATAAGTTAAAAGCAGGGTACAGCGTATTTCGTGAGAAATATGCGCATGGTAACCATTCTGATATGAAGCTTCTTGCGCAGCAGGGCCAGAATCCTCAATTTATGGTGGTTGCATGTTGCGATTCGCGCGTCGATCCAGCTCTTATTTTACAATGCGATCCCGGTGACTTATTTGTGGTCAGAAATGTTGCCAATATTGTTCCACAATACACCAAAGACGATAAGTGTCATGGTACCAGCGCCGCCCTAGAGTTTGGGGTGTGTTTTTTAAAGGTTAAGGCGCTTATTCTGCTGGGCCATAGCCAATGTGGCGGCATTGAATCACTGTTGTGTAAGGATGAGCAGCAATCGACAGATTTTATAAAACCCTGGGTTGATCAAGTTAAGAATGAAGCAAAGGCTGATCTTTCGACCGATGAATATGCTAAATACGCGCTCAAAAAATCATATAAAAATTGTCTAACATTTCCGTGGCTTAAAGAGCGCTATGAAGCGGATAATCTTGATATTTATCTTTGGTTTTTTGATATCAAAGCGGGACAGATTTTCACGTATTGCAATGAGCAAAAGCAGTATCAGCCGCTAGATGTTTGCAGCGCTGATGACGTGTGATTTTTTGGGTTAAAAACTAAAAGCGTTAAAATTAGAAAGGCACATTTTTTTGAATGTGCCTTTTTTCTTATAAAACTTTTGACAGAAAATCCTGAATTCGCGGATTCTTTTGTTCTTCAAAAAACTTTGCTGCGGGTTGATCTGCAATAATTTTTCCATGATCCATGAAGATGATGCGATCAGAAATTTCGCGCGCAAAACCCATTTCATGTGTAACCAAAATAATCGTCATTCCGGCGTGAGCCAAGCGTTTGATTACATTCAACACTTCTTTAACCATCTCGGGATCGAGTGCTGAAGTTACTTCATCAAACAGCATGATTTGAGGGTTCATTGCAAGTGCGCGAGCAATGCCCGCACGTTGTTTTTGTCCGCCAGAAAGTTGTGATGGTAGCTGGTTTACTTGCCCGCTGAGCCCAACGGTTTGCAACAGATTTGCAGCAAGCTCTTTTGCTTCGCTCTCTGTTTTTTTAAGAACAACTTGCGGCGCGTAGGCGATGTTTTCAAGAAGGGTCATGTTTTCAAACAAGTTAAAAAGCTGGAAAACCATACCGGTTTTTTTAACCAATTCAGCGGCTGTTTTTTCTGTAAGTTCTACATCATCGATAAAAATAGAGCCAGCAGTTGGCGCTTCTAATCGGTTGATCATGCGGAGAAGTGTTGATTTTCCGCTGCCAGAAGGTCCAATGATAGAAACTGTTTCACCTTTGTTAATGGTCAACGATATGTCGGTAAGAACTTGTTTATCAAGGACGCCGCCTCGTGTTTGAGCAAACGATTTAAAAAGATTGCTAATTTTAATCATGATTTTGGTCCTTGTTGGAGTCTTACTTCCAGTGCGTGGCCAATAAGATTAAGCACGCTGGTAAGCACGTAATAACAGCACGCTGCCGCGAGCATTGGTTCAAAAAAAGAATAGTTTTGCATGCTGATGATTTGTGCTTGGCGCGTGATGTCAGTAATTCCCGGGAGCATAGATATGATCGCAGATTCTTTGACAAGGTTGATGGCTTCGCTGACTAGTGCCGGAAGCACGCGCTTGAATGCTTGAGGTAAAATAATGTCTTTCATGCTCATCCAGTAAGGGATAGAAAGAGCTGCAGAAGCTTCGTGCTGGCCTTTGTCTACGCTCTCTATGCCCGCACGCACAACTTCACAGACGTATGCTGCTGAATTGCATGAAAAGGCGATGATACCGGCAGTGAACGCAGAAATCTTGAGGCCTAAAAGACCAGGAAATCCATACGCCACAATCATCAGCTGGACCAGGAGCGGCGTACCGCGGAAGATAGAAACATATAGGTTCACGAGCCACCGCACAGGGCGAGGGCCGCTGACTTTTACTAATCCAAGGACAGTGCCAAGTATAAAGCCGAACAGCAAAGGGACAAGTGAGTAGGTCAGGGTGAGAGGGATGCCATGTGCAACCGAGAAAAGAGTCGAAATGAAGGGGGTAATCATACAACTTCCATGTATTTAAAAGGTGTTACGCGTTTGCAAACCATTTGTCTGTAAGTTTTTTCAGCGTGCCATTTTGTTTTATTTCAGCAAGTGCCGGATTGATTTGATCTAGAAGTTTTGATCCATTCGGCACCACAACGCCGATGCCGTTTTGTGTTGAGTGTGATGGAATGGAGCTTACTTTAAAGTGTGGGTGAGAGTCCAAAATTTGCTGCGCAACGGTTGTTTCGATAACAATTGCATCGATGCTGTGCTGTTCGAGTTCTTGTACAATTTGGTTGATGCGGTGAAATCCGACCACTTCAACTCCGTTGCTTGCGCAAGCGATACTTTTTGCTTCGTCCTCCCATATGCTGCCATGCTGAAATCCAATGCGTTTGTTAGCAAGGTCAGCTGCTTGGCGAATGGGCTCGTGAGCAATAATGCCTGTTTCGGCAAAATAGTATGGATCTGAAAAGGCGACATTCTTTTTTCGCTCTTCGGTGATGTTGAATCCAGAAATCACCAGATCAACAACATCGTTTTTTACAGCGGGGATAAGTCCGCCAAAATCGAGGTCAAGGATTTCAAGGTTGCATTTCATTTGTGATGCGAGCGCGCGTGCAAGATCGATTTCAAATCCCACATAGACGCCATCTTTTACAAAGGTGAAGGGTGGGTTATCGGCAGAAATGCCAAGACGAAGAACGGTTTGGGTAGGAGCCGTTTTTTTAGGCGTGCGCGAGTGTATGAAAAGAAAGATGCACAGGGTCGCCAGAGCAATAACAACCGATCTAATAATGGTTTTCATGAGTAACCTTTGAGAAAAACATGGGTTTTTTAGAAAAATGACACATGGTTTAGGGTGCCGAATAGTTGCCATTTTATCATGGCTTTGTTGTCAGGGGAATTAAAAAATGGGATGCCTTCGTGCTGGGCCAGGGTCGTGCTCTCTGTGGTGCGGGGACACGGAAGTGTTTTGCAGGGTTTATTGAGGTGCTTTCTTGACGAATGGAGCAGTTGGGATAACATTGCTTCTGATTTGATGCAGGTTTGCTGATCTTTGATGGCGCGTTAGAAAGCATGGCAGTTACGATGAATCCATTTGTTAAAAAATCGTTGTTTTTATTGAGTATTTTGAGCTTTTTTGGTTCAGTTTCTGCTTTTGTCCCGCGGTCTGTTGTTTTTCCGGAAGTTACAGAAAGCTTGTTTTCCTCTCCTCGGCAAAACCGTCATGCGAGTGTGCAGGTTGCGTTTGACATGGCAGATTCCTATTTTGAGGATGCAGTTGGAACGCTGGGGATTTTTCAGAGAATTAATCTTAAGTATTTGGCTAAAAGTGCCGATCTTATGTCTCGCGAGCAAGGGTTGGGGGCGTATGTTCCCGACGCACTGGTGGCATTACCTCAATGGGTTGACCAAAATATTTGGTATCAGGCATGTAGTTCTGTGCGCGCGCAGCGTGCGATTGTGTCCTATGGAGACTTTATTTCATTAAAAGACCTGGCTGATTATGTTCCCAGCGACCATGTAATAAAACATCGCTTGGTTGAAGGTGGATCTGTATGTTTTGGGCTTTCGCTGCCTCTTGTTCAAGTGCAATCAACCAACTTTTACGAATTGATACGATATAATTCGCACGTGGACATCCAAAGAAATCTCCCGGAAATTGATGCAAAAGCAGAAGCCTTGCGTTCCGAATTATTTAAAAAAATCGGCCTAGAGAGCAATGTGTGGGATCATGCAGGTTTGGGTGATCTTGATGTGTATCTTGGTTTTTCTAGCCATGCAGATTACTTTTTGCGCTTGCGAACGCTTGATGTGGGTGTTTTATTTGGCTGCTTGTTCCCTACCGGATTACAACGTGATCTCAATTATCCATCCTCTTTGCCGCTCAGTCTTTCTTCACCAAGTTTTACCTTGAGTATGTATGTTGATCTTGGGCTGAAAGATTATTTGAATCTTGGATTTGCTGGTGGGATTGTTGCCACGCGTACTAAAACACATCAAATGCGCTATCCGGTATATGAAGAACCTGCTGCATACAGTCCTTTGCTTACGGAAATTTCTGTGGCCCCTGGTTTAACTTCCTGGATTAATCCGTATTTGCAGATAAAAAATGTGGCTAATAATCTTCATTTCACCGCAAATTATGCCTGTGTATGGCATGCGCAAGATACGTTCAGGGATGAGCGTGTGGCTCCTTTAGTAAAATCGTTGGACGATCGAGGCGATGACGTTGATTTAGGCACCAATGTGGTGGATCGTGATAGATCTAGAGATCGACTTTTTTCAAGTTCGTATTGGTCATCTCGTCATGTTGGCATTTCTTTGACGTACGAGCCATGGCAAGCAAATAAAGATGCGGCCTTTAATCCATTGTTGAGCATGGGATGTCAATTCTCTCATCGCGGTAAGAACGTTCCTCAGATGTATCATTTGTATGCAAGCGTAGCATGCGAATTTTAAGGATCATTAATGAACATTATTTCGTATGAACAGTTTGAGGCGGTTGAACTCCGTTCAGGAACTGTTCTCAAGGTGGAACTGAATGAACGTGCGCGCAAGCCGGCATATAAAATATGGTGCGACTTTGGGCCTGAAATTGGAACTTTGCAAACATCAGCTCAAGTAACAGTTCATTACACACTAGAAAGCCTGGTAGGGCGCAAGGTTATCGGTTGTGTAAATCTTGGCGAAAAAAACATTGCGGGATTTGTGTCGCAATTTTTGCTTGTTGGTTTTGCTGACGAAGCTGGTGCAATTTGTCTTGCAAGCGTTGATGAGCTAGTGTCCAATGGTAAAAAGCTTCACTAATACAGAGAAACTAGGTTTTGTTTTCTTTGTTATTTTTATTATTTTTCTTGTTTGGATGAGTTCTATCGACTGGGTTCCGCTTGGTTCTGATTTTTCTTTTGTCGATGGTGTTTTGCGTGTGAGGGAACCTATTCTGGTGTTGCGGTGATCTTGTGGCCGTTTTGATTTATACCTGCTATTTATATTTTTGCCCTTTTTATTACAGGCAAGGCATGGGCCGTGCTGGACTCAAAAATGTTTGCTTGTATGATTGTTTGGTTGATTGGCTGGTTTGGTTTTCTGCCATGGATGACGCATGCTTTCCCATCGCTTGTACGTAGTTCAGAAGTTGCTCACGTCCGGTTTGATGATTTTAGTCCGTTTTATTTTGAGGGTGTGATTGTTTCGGTTTACTTTGATACGCCGTGCATTGTCGCGACTGGGATGTGTACTGGTCTGGGCCGAGACAGCGAGTATGATGTTGTTGTTAAACTAAAACACCTCCCAAGATGCGGTTGTAAGAAGCGAGTTCAGTTTGAAGGAGACAACTGGCCTGATAAAAAAATATCTTCTGAGCAGTGTTTTTTAAAAAGTAATAAATTTCCGTTTAATGCCACAGTGCTTGCTCGTGCGATTGCAACGGGAGAAATTGATTTAAGCTGGTCAGGTCTTCCAGATGAAGAGTTCCATGTTGCGCACTAACAGTTCATTATCGCCTTCTGATTTCGATCAACTTAATCAGAGCCTTTTGTACTTGCACGTTGAAGAGCTCAAAGAAATTACCGTTCAACTTCATATTTCCGACAAAGGTGCTAAAGGCGCCATAATTGCGCACATTTTGCATTTTTTGCAATCGGGTGAGGAGCTTGCTCTCCCAAAGTTTCCTGCGGTTTCGTGTGCCAAAAAAGGCGTTGTTCCGCCACTTTCCCCCAAAAGTCTGATACTCCGGGGTGCCTATAAAAACGATTTTGCTACTCTGCTGTTCTTTAAATCACTCATTGGTGAACGTTTTCATTTTACGGCATTTGGCATCGACTGGTTGAATGAGCGGTGGCTGCAAGGAAATCCTCCGACGTACCAAGAATTTGCGGATATGTGGATTGCAGAAACAGAACGGCGATCGCACGAAAAGGCAGCGCCCAAGTAAGAGTGGCAGTACATTCGATTTATTCAAAATTATATGGAAACGCATCCAGAAACTTCGCGCGAAGAACTTATGCAATCATGGCTTGCAGAGCGCGAGCGGCATAAAAATTGGGTTTTTATGCTGCTTTTTAACGTTGCTCAACATTAAAAACGAATATCTTTTGGTATTGCTGATTGGATGGAGTATTCTGGGGGAAATTTAATTAGAATTAACCCAGAAAGTTGTGGCGATTATTATGTTTTCCAGGTTGTTGTTAGTAGGTCTTCTGTTTGTGGGCAATTGTGCTCTTTCGGCTCATCCTGCTTTGAGTCGTCGTAGATCTTCAAGCGATGGTGATAAAGAAAATCTTTGTCCGCTCAGTGACGAGATCCCTGAGAGTGATCTTGGTTCTTTGAAAGTCGAGTTTACAGATGAAGAGATCGCGAATCCTGTTACGAGGCATCAGCGTTTAAAAAGGGAAATTGAACGACTGCGTAAGATGCAGCAAGAAGAAATAGAATATATAGAAGATTTACGAATGAGAAATGCTGGATGCACAGGGTCGGTCATGAGGATTTTACATTTTTTGGTTGGTTGTTCTGAACCAGAGAAATTGCTCGAAAAATTTGAAGCCCATCAGTGGGTGATTCTGAAAAAACTGCAATCTTTGGAAAGAGCTTTTGACATTGTTGATCAATACCTTAAAGCTCGAAAACGAAAGTAAATGTTGTATCTACTGGAGTATTTTACTTTTTTAACGAAGATCGCTCGCGGTGGAATGAAATGGCAAAGTGATGAGCGTAATCACGGATTGCCATGAGCGTTATTCCTGCCTTTGAGCGTTTGTTAACCAGTTTGCCTTCTGGGGGGAGCGTGCTTGCAAAAATACGTTCTTCGCGCTTGGCAATGCTTGCGGTTTGCACCGCATCAAATACAGCGTTTACCGCGCTCAGTTGGCCTTTGCCTCCATCAATCAGAACCAGGTCAGGCAATTCTTCTGCCGAATGATACCTGCGGCTTACTGTTTCTTGCAGTGCTGCGTAATCGTTCTGATTTTGCAGTGATTGAATGATAAATTTTCTGCAGCCGGATTTGTCTGGTGCACCGTCAACAAAGCGTACGCACGATCCTACGATGTTATGACCCTGTGTATGTGAGATGTCAAAGCAATCGATGGTGTGTGGTGGTTGTGCAAGATTTAAAAACTCCTGTAATTCTTTTGCGCTGCTTTGTGTCATGAGTTCTTTGCTCTCAACGTGCAAGTGTGCAAGGCGCATAATATGTTCAAGGTGCGCGCCGACTGTTGCTGTGATCATTACGGGTGTTTTTAGTTGCCACCGTGTTGCCAGAAAGTTTTTGAGGAGTTCAACGTTGTCTGGTTCGTGGCTGAGGATAATTTCACGCGGGGGTTGGTATTGTTGGTAGTACGTGACTAAATACGTATCAATTGGCTCGTCTGGTTCTGTTATGAAAGAATACCGGGTCGTGAATTTGAGCTTTTTTTCATCAAGCAAAAATATATGATTTTTGTGTGCAATCCATAGATGGCGAGACGTGAACTGGTCGATTGAATTATTAAGATCGAGCACGGATGATCGGTTAGCTAAAAAGTTTTCTAGGTTGTGTTTTGCTTCAACTAATTTTTTGGAAATTTCAAATTCCATTTTTTCGTTGTGATGTTCCACGAGCGAGTCTATTTCTTCAAGCACATCATGCGATCCGCGTGACAGTAATTTTTTAATGATGCCTAAGCGTTGTTTGTATCCAGCAAGATCAAAAGTTGGTAAACACGTTCCGGCACAAATTCCCATGTGGTAACGCAGGCATCCGTTTGGCATTTTGCGTGTGCAGGTCTCCAGCCTAAATGTTTTGAGTAGAAACGCATGCAGTGAACGAATTTGCCCTTTTTCGATAAAAGGCCCAAAGTACTGGCCTTTTTGCTTTTTAGAACGGGTAATCAGCAGTCTAGGCAGGTCTTCGTTGGTGATCAAAAAGAACAGAAACGGCTGACCATCTTTGAGTAAAACATTCAGAGGTGGGCGATGGTGTTGAATAAGTTCCGCTTCCAGCAGAAGCGCTGCAAGTTCTGTGGATGTGGGTATGAATTCAAAATGAGTTGCTGACGAGGCTAATGTTATGCCCTTGAGGTCATCCGGTTTGGGCGAAATGTACGAAGAACAGCGGTTGTTAAGGTCTTTTGCCTTGCCGATGTATAACATTTCGGTTTCATTTGTTTTAAAAATATAAACTCCAGGCTCATGTGGGAGAGCCCGGAGTTGTTTTACAAGGTTTGGTAGCATGGTGAATCGCCCAAAAGCCTATTGTTGTGGGCTTTTTGAGTTCAAAATTTCTTTGATTGCGGTGGTAGCACCAGCAAATCCTGCGGCTTCATACGGAACCACAATCATTTTGCCCTTAGAATCTGCCATCGCTTCAGAAAATGCGCTGATGTATTTGGTTGCAATGAGGTAGTGAGCTGGATCTGTTCCTGGCATGGTTTGTTTGAGCATTTCCATGGCGCCGGCTTCAGATTTTGCGATTAGGAGTTTTGATTCAGCTTCAGCTTTAGCCAAGAGCAATTGCGATTGAGCTTCACCTTCTGAGCGTTCCATCAAGGATTGACGGTAGCCTTCGGCCTGAAGAATTTGTGCGCGTTTGAGTCCTTCAGCTTCCAAGATGTGGGCCCGGCGGTCACGCTCGGCCTTCATTTGTTTTTCCATGGCAACTTGGATGTCATGCGGCGGATTGATTTCTTGTAGTTCAACGCGGTTGATTTTAACTCCCCATTTATCGGTAGCTTCGTCCAAGCGGAGGCGTAATTTGGTGTTAATGGCTTCACGCGAGATGAGTGTTTCATCAAGATCGAGCGATCCAATGACGTCACGCAAGGTGGTTTGGGTGAGCTTTTCGATAGCCAGTGAAAGGTTGTTAATTTCGTACACAGCTCTGAATGGATCGGTAATTTGGTAGTACAAAATAGCGTTGATTTCCATGGTGACGTTGTCTTTGGTAATCACGTTTTGGCGAGGAAAGTCGTAGGCGGTTTCACGCAGGTCAATGCGATAGCTCGATTCGATGTAGCTGTAGTACCGCTTGGAGTTGGTTTCTTGTTTAAAGAATGTCCAGTGCACGGTACGTGGTGAATCGATGAAGGGGATAAGAAAATGGATGCCAGATTCGAGTAGCGAATGAAATTTGCCGAACCGTTCAATGACGATAACTTCTGCTTGTGAAACCTGGTAGGTGCCTTTGTAGAGCACAAACAAGACAAACGCAGCAAGAACGCTGAGGAATCCAAGGACGTCCAAAAGGTAGAAAAGGTTCATGATTACTCCTTTGATTTAATGATTAAGGTGTTGCCTTGAATGTTAACAATGCGCGCCACACCGTGCGCGGGTAACGGGATGATATCGCTATTTTTGCAACTCCATAATTCGCGTTCTACACGAGCATAGCCGGTTTGGTCTGGATCTAAACCTTGCTCAAGATGGGCGTCTTTGCCAAGCAGGGCGTGGATATTGCTTGTTGGGTGAGCTTTGGTCTTGTGCGAGAATTTTAAGTTTTGGAGATATTTTTTTAAAACTAAAAAGAATATCACACTTGCAAGCAGCCCGATGGCTGTTTGGGTTGAGGTGTCTGGTGTTATATAGGTACTTGCGGCGCTTATCAAACATCCGCCAGAAAACGCTAAACAAGCAAACAGGCCTGGAGTGGTAAGTTCCACCAGGGCAAAGGCGATGCTCAGCAGCACCCAGAAATACACCGGTGAGTAATCATAGAAAAAAGGCATGATGCGCTCTCCTTTCGATGGTTGGTTTTTTCAACAACGTAGGTTGAGTGTACCATGCCTTTTTTAAAAGGTCATTTGGGCTGGGTTATGCTGATTCAGGGTATGTCAGTTGTATCTGCTCCAGGGACTCACGGCAGAAGGTGATTATTCTATTCAGGTGAAGTTTTGGTGTTGGTCCAAGTTTCTCTTGGCTGCATTCTGTTGCAGTGTAGATTTCTTCAGAGAGATAGGCAATTTTGCGTTCAAGATCGGCAATAACGTTTTGTGCATCTGAGTGGCTTGCGGTTCCATTGAGAGCTTTTTGCAAAATGCTTTCTTCTCTTATCCACTTGCTAAGCTCCAGGTCGTACGCTCGTCTACTACTTAACGTCGGGAAGTGTTTGCGTGCAAGCCTGAAAAAATTTACCAATAATATCACCGTTCCAACGTAATCAGAGATTTTGATGTCTGCTTGTTCTTCGTAGCGTGTAGTAGCAATTCGGCAGAGATATTTTTTGGATTCTATAAATTTATCTTTGGTGACTGCGCTGTGTATGTTGGTGATAGCTATGAGGGCAGAGAATAAAAGTAAAAAAATAGTCTTAGTGGAATGTTTCATAATTTTAGCCTGGCGCGTTTGTGAGGGTTGTGGTTAGTCGCTACTAGGATGCAGGAAGAGAGATTAACGCGCAAATGGTACGAGTGTTGTGGGAATAGGGCTCAGCCAGAGAGATTTTGGCTATGCGACCAGATATTTTGTGCGCAACGCAGTAAGAGACTTTCTAATTTTTATTGAACCTGCTTGGACTTGTAAACCGGCTTTAAAATCTCCAGGAGAAATGGTGATGCTGTGGTTGCCTATCTTTTCTGCAAGCACTGAGAAACTCGAGTCTGGGCGGATGAGCACATCAAAATGGGCGATGGAAAACAGGTCTTCGAGCACATTGGTATTGTGATGGTTATTTGCTGTGCGATATCCATAGGAAATTGAAGGGATTCGGATTGTTTTTTTTAAGCGTGTCACAAGCTTTTCGGGGTGTTCATCATCGGTAAAAAGAAAAACGTAAAGCGGCTGACGGTCTAAGAGCTCCCAGAGTACTTTGAGTTGTTCAATATAAAACTCATACCGTGGGATTTTGTAAAAATGTGAGCCTTGCTTGCACTCGTCAGGCCAGGCTTCAAAAGATCCTCCCGTGCGCACATGCAGAGCCACTGAGATTCGATCGCTTGGTGGAGTAATCAAGTTGAGAGGTGTTTTTGGAGCGATTACCGTTTTGAGTATTTGATTAAAAACATGATCATCCCAATCGGTATAAAAACCGCCATGAGGATAGCTCAGCGCTTCAGGGAAATAGGGTACCGTTAAGAGCGTTTGGCTTACCGGAGGGCACAAAAAGGCTTGTTGGTTGTTTCCATTAAAATTGATTTTGTGGTGGAATTGCGCTTCTCGTTCTGGGGCGTAGTGCCTGAATACATCATCCATGACAAGTTGATCTGAATAAGGAAATGGGCGATACAGCATTTCACAGTTATTTTTTATTGCTACGTAGAGCGCGTGCGCAAAGGTGAGCAATGTGTCACCAAGTCGTCCGCGACAAGGACCGGGAACAACAGCAGCGCCCCCTGGATGAGGTTTTGAGACTAAATCATAGGTACATTGGTATTGGGCGGTGTTGCTCCAAACTATGGCAGAAAATACGCAACCAAGCGCCAGAATGCTGTATTTAAACAAGTAATTGTCGTGTAACATGCACCGTCTTCCGCGTGGTTTCTTGGGTAAATCTAGAGGGGGTGTAGTGTATCGTGCGTGGCGCAGTAGGCGGAAGGGTGTTTTAATCTGGTGATAGTTTTTCCTCAAAATAGATGGTTTTGATTAGCGAGTTTGACCTTTTGCATCCCTCTGTTTAGATGGATGTATCCAAAATGGCTTTGATTGAAAATAAGTATCAGTGGCTCACGCAAAAGTTTATTCGGCTACCACGCTTGGCGTAAAAGCCTCACTCATTGAGGTTGAAGTTGATCTTTCTTACGGTTTGGTCAACTTTTTTATTGTTGGTTTGCCTGACAAAGCGATTAAGGAAAGCAAAGACCGTATTCGTGCGGCATTCAAAAATTGCGGGTTGCGTCTTCCTGACCGCTTGGTGACGGTTAACCTTGCGCCCGCCAACCTTAAAAAACAAGATTCATTATTTGATGTTCCTATCGCAGTTGCTCTTTTACAGGCGGCGCAACTTGTTCGTTTGGACAAGCAATTTTTAGACGACACGGTTTTTCTGGGTGAACTTGCGCTTGATGGTCAAATTCGCCCGATTATTGGTGCAGTTTCTATTGTTCATGGCATTCGTGAACTTGGCAAAAAGCGGGTGGTTGTCCCTACCAAAAATGTGTACGAAGCGCGTTTAATTGAAGGCGTGGAAGTTATTGGCGTTGAAAGTCTTATTCAGCTGGTGGCATGGTTACGCGGCGAAATTACGCTGGAACCAGAACGCTTTGATATCAAAAAATTACTGGCGATGCAGCAAGCGTTGTTAGATGATTATGCGCAGGTGAAGGGCCAACGCCAAGCAAAGCGTGCATTACAACTTGCAGCTGCAGGTTGGCACAACACGTTGTTTATTGGTTCACCTGGAGGCGGCAAAACAATGCTTGCCAAACGTTTGCCAACTATTTTACCAGCGCTGACGTTTGAGGAAGTCCTAGAAACAACAAAAGTTTACTCGGTTGCTGGAATGCTGACTCAAGACAATTTGGTGTACACTCGGCCATTTAGGGCCCCGCACCATACCATTTCACAAGTTGGCCTAGTGGGGGGTGGCACCAATCCGCAGCCTGGTGAAATTTCATTAGCGCACAATGGCGTACTTTTTCTTGATGAACTTACAGAATTTGCACGAGGTACAGTTGAGGCCTTGCGACAACCGCTTGAGAGTAAATCAGTCCATATTTCCCGCGCGCAATACGCAGTTGAATTCCCAGCATCATTTTTATTTGTGGCAGCGTTAAACCCTTGCCCATGTGGGTATCATAGCGATGCATCTAAGCGTTGTTCATGCAGCCCGCAAGCAATTGAAAGCTACTTGGGAAAACTTTCTGGTCCGTTGCTTGATCGTATTGATTTGCATGTTCACGTGGCATCTCTTTCATACGATGAAATGAAGTCAAATACCGAGGCAGAAAAAACATCAGCAGAGATGAAGATGGAAGTTGATGCGGCGCGCGCGTTCAGGCACGCTCGGCAAGGAGAAACCCCGAATGGGTTGCTTGGAGCTGACCAGATTCAAAAATATTGTGTGCTTACAGAAGGCGCCGAATCTTTGGTTAAAAAGATGTTTGATCGTCTTGGGCTGAGCATGCGGTCGTATCATAAAATTCTTAAGCTTGCGCGCACTATCGCTGATTTTGAGACATCGCAGCATATTCATGAGCATCATTTGAAAGAGGCGTTTTCGTACCGCTGTTTTGACCGACAAAAAGGCTCATGACATTTGTTGGCACCGACATTGTAAAAAATATACGTTTTGATCGCTGGCTAAGGTTTTCTGATGCTCAACTCTTGCGAGTATTTCACCCGCAAGAAGTTGCTCAATTTAGAGTGCTTTTGGCAAACGACACTCATCGTGCTACCCAATTTTTGGCCTCCCGATTTGCGGTCAAGGAGGCCTTTTTTAAAGCATATTTTAGTGCAGCGAGTTCTCTTAGGCTGCAGCAGCTGCTGCGTTATCCCTTTCTATCTCTCGCTCATCGATTGTGTGCGCTCTCTCAACACGGTCCAGTGGAACTTTTTTTGGATACACCCTTTGAATTGCCTTTTTCTTATCAAGTGTCGCTGGCGCATGAGGGCTGCTGCTCGGTGGCAACGGTGTTGCTTTGTTTGAAGGAATAATAATTGCTGTTGTAGGTTTTGGTGTATCGGTATCAGCTTCTGCTTCTAGCTCTTCGGCTGTGTGTATTCTTTCCACAGGATCATGTGGAACATTGATTGGATAGACCGTTTGAATTCCTCTTTGTTTGCCAAGTGTCGTTGCTGCATGAGAGCTGCTGCTTGTTGGTAAAGGAGTTGCTTTACTTGGAACAGCGATCGCTTTTGCAGGTTTTGGTTTATATGCAGCATACGGTGTCTTTTTAAGCCCCACGTATTTTTTATACGCCTTAGCAGTTGGAGTCTTTTTTAATGCTTCAAGTGCGCTTTTAACTTTGATTCTGAGTTGTGTGCGTTTTGGGCCCACTGCTGCAGCTGTACGCATTATTCTTGCTTGTGCTGTTGAAAGCCCTTTTTCAAGTGCTCTGACTGGCGCTGTGAGTGGAGCTGTAAGAATGTACGCAGGTGCTTTTGCAGCGGCGGCGATTTTTCCCCAAGAGGAGTGCAGATTGATTGCGCCTGATGCGGTTTCTATGTAGTTGAGTTTAATGAGATTAATCACAGCTTTGTACAGATCAGTGTTGCTGGTGTTAAAGCGTAAACTAAGGTTGTCTGGCGCGTATTTGAGTTTGAGTGGTCGGCGCGGGTCTTTGAGAGCAAATACAATTGTTGGGAATTGTACAAAAGCGTCTCGCTCAGGATTTTTATAAAGCCCCAAAAGAATTCTGAGTAATTTTGCCTCAAGAGCTGTGAGAGCATTTCTGTAGGAGTATTTTTGGTGTGCCGCATGAGGTTTCTCAAGATTCAAAATTATTCCCATGATGAGGTCATAGTGGTTTTTTTGGATATTTTCTATAAGCAGAAAATCTATTTGATCTGAATCGTTAAAGCCCTTTGTAGAAAAAACATTCTTAAACGTTTGAGGTGCGTATACTTTTAAAAAGCGCCCAAAAAGACTTTCTTGGTAACTTGTTGCTTCTTTGTCTTGCATCATGTAGCTAAAAAATGATGACCAATCTATGACGCTGCTAAAATCCTGCGCGTGCAGACTTTGTTTTGTGGATGTGCAAACTTCTGCAAGTCGCCGCCACGAAATTCCTGGAATTGGCGATGGCGCTGAACAGATGAGTCCAAAAGGTGTGAGAGAGGATTTTGCGGGGCGTGCTTTAGTTGCTTCATCTGGATGCAGAGGGATGAGGTAGCAGCCTGGTTTTGCAAATATTTCAGGATCGTTTGAAACCGTTTCAACCCAATCATTTGGTTTTTTTGATTTCTTTTTAAGTGCGGTAATAAGCAATTTTAATTTGTGCTGAAGCTTTGCGTGTTTTTGTTCAAAGAAACTTTGCAGGGCTTGCGATCTTTTTGGTTCTCTGCCGGCAGTGCTAGGATCTAATCGTGCGCCTAGTTTGCCCAGAGCTTTTAGGGATTTTGTTAATGGATATGTGCTTGCTGTTGTGGCGTCTTTGCGTTTCTCCCAATAGCTATTGTAATTAAGCATCCCTAGTTCGAGTAGTGCGTTTTCGTAGGCAAGAACGTTCATGCCTATTTTTTGTACCACAGGAAGCCATAACGCTTTATTTTCAGCATCTTTTTTTTGCAACATGAGATCAATTGCTTGCACAAGGCTGAGTTTTAAGCGGTAGAGTTTTTTTGCATTGTAAAACCCGCAGAAATTATTAGGATGTCCCAGCATTCGGCGCAAGGCTTTTTCTAGCTTGCGAATAAACAGCACCGATTCGAGTTCTGCATCACCTGTACGACTGTTTTGACTTAGTTCTACGTAGTCGCTATAAAACTGGCCTTCAGGAGCTTTTGTTGCTTGTTTTTCAAAAGCTCTCCAATGAGCCTTGCAATCCATGAATGAGAGTGCTTTTTGGTAAGAAACGTTTGCTAGCGCGCCTTGGTTTAGGTCGCTTGCTGCAGCAATAACAAGGATATTTTGCTCGGTAAATCCCGGAATCCAGCTGACAGGGTCGCTTGGTGTTTCCCCAAATGGATTTCGCGCATTTACCAGTTGTTCAAGAGCTCCAAATGTTGCTGTGCAGAAAAATAGGCTAAAAAGCGCAATGACACTATATTTTTTCATAATCTAATCCCCCCCCAAAAATTAGTTTTTTTAAATATCAGAGCTTTTTTTTGCGTCAGTATCATCTTTGAAGGTTATTTCGCTGGAATCTTTTTTAGATTCCTTGGAGGAAGATTTTTCTTTAGAAGATTCGTCTTTTTTATCATCAGACTTCTTGTCTTCAGATTTTTTTTCTTCAGATTTCTTCTCGGTTTTTTCTGATTTCTCAGCTTTTTCGGTCGGTTTCTTGTCTTCAGATTTTTTCTTTGTTTCTTCTTTTGTTGAGGAACCATCTTTAAGAGCAGCTACGTCTTTTTGGAGGTTTTCGATTTGCTCGTTATATTTTTCTCCGGCTTTTTTGAATTTATCTACAATGGTTTCAATACCCGCGCCAGCTTCTTCCATTTTGGATTTAAATTTTTTGAGTGCGCCATAAATCATGACCACAGAAACTGTTGAAAATAGCAGCATGCAGGAAGCAACAGCAACGCCAATATACATAAAAAGAGATGAAGAATTCTTTTTCATAATACCACCAAAAGCAACGAATTTTTACGTGTAGGCTGCCAGGGTAATGGTTAGAAAAACAACCATTTAAAGAAGTAAGCGAGTTTTTTGTGTCGCGTGAATACTCTTTTTTACAGTCCTGCTAAGAATTTAAGTTTTTTATGAAATTCAGCTAGCTGAATAAGACAGTTTTTAAATTCTAAATAATGGATTTCTTGGTGTGTTTCATACTTGGTTTCGTCTACTATTTTTTTGAACTCCTCATTGAGCTCGAGGATTTCGGGAGGGAAAAAGACTGAATATGTCTTAAGAATAGAATTATAATTCTGTAAGATTTTTTGCGCTTGAATGCTCAGCTTTTTCAAGAAGTATTGATTCTTGCTTAGGTTGGAATGTTCGTTATACGTGTGGCGTTGATAGAGTATGCCCACGACTGCGCCTGTAAGCATTCCCAATTGATAAATCTTATGATTTCGAGGTGACTCAATTCTATTTTTTTCATCCCAGGTGAGGAATCTATTAAAATCTGAGGAGCTAAAAACACCATTGTAGTAGGTAGATCGATATGATGAAGAGCAATGTAGTATGAAGCAGAGTATCTCAAGGGTTAGAGCTGGAATAAACTTGGGGTATTTTGCGATTCTCGTTAGTGCAAAGCTGGTAGCTGCGCCTAGACAGCTGCCATACAGACAAAATTTGAGAGCTTGTTTTGTTTGAGCCGTTAGGCTTTTTTCGTTGAGTTCTTTTTTGAACAATTTGTTGCACAGGTGTTCTGTCGTGATAGCGGCGGAGTTTGCTTTTATCGTAGCGTGCATATCTGGTAAAAAACTCATGGCGTTGTATAAAAACAATGCCCAAAGCTGAAATTTTTCGCTATCTGAGGCTTTGCAGATATTAATAAGTGTTATGTTCTTGTCCGCTCTGGCATTAAAAGCTTCAGCCGTATTGCTAGGGAGTGGAATATAGAATTCGCTTATTAATATTTTTCGTGTTTCTTCAAAGCTATTGCTTGTTTGATGATATGCATTTTCATCGAGCTGGAAGGAATAGGCTTGAGTGGCTTGAAGCATTACCATGCTTAGAACAAGGCGCAAAATATATTTTTTTAGCATTTGCTTAATTTTCTTAACCAGCGAGTGGTTCTAACAAAATGGTTTTGCTTTGTAATTTAGCTATAGTTGGACTATATCACTAGGTGGTGGATACAGAATGTTTTTTCTATAGAAAAATCGAGAAAAAACGCTTTTTTATCTTTCTATATGAAATGTTGTGCGCCTGGGATCTTTAGTGACGGCGAAGCTCTACATGAATCTTTATGCTAATCCATGACGCTAAAATCGAAATGAGAAGTCCTGTTGCGGCCGAGAGGCCAAAGGATGAGATATTCAAGAAGCTGATGCTGAGGAATCCTGCCAGTACGCCCCAAAAAATAGGTCGATTAAAATCGATTTGTGCTTGGATATAATCCATTTGGGAGGTTTCTGTGATAGAGCTTACCATGGCACTCAAGTCCGAAAGAGGTGATGTGTTGCTTCCTAAAATGGCACCAGAAAGAATTGCTCCAATGGTTTGGTACAAGATAACGTCCGGAGCGGTTCCTTGCAGTTGTGCTGTAATTGCAATGCCAATTGGATAGAGCAGGGTCATTGTGCCCCATGACGAACCAAGACAAAACGAAGTGGCAGCAGCAATAATGAAAAAGGCGGGCGGTAGATAAGAGACCGAAAAAATAGGAAGCAAATAATCGACAAAGATCTTACCAATCATAAGGTCTTGCGAAATAATTCCCCCAAAAGTCCATGAGAGTGTCAGTACAAGAATTGAGGGCAGCATGGTAAGCCAGCCTTCTTTGATAGAGGCTGCTGCATCTGAAAGAGATACTATCTTGCGCCGAATAAGCCAGATACACGCAATTAAAAATGAATAAACGCTACTGAGGAACATTGCTTGCGAAAGATTTGAGCTTTCCAGGGCCTGGAGAAAGGAGTTTTCTCCGCCGAAGACGGACCATCGCCCGGTGTAAAATAAGGCAATAGCGAGCGAGAGAATTAAGACTCCAATGGGAACAAAGAAATCTACAAAAGTAGCTTTTGATTCAAACGAAAGATTTTTTTCTTGCGGGGTGTGAGGCTCGCTAGAACCGCTATGCACATTCGTTGTGAGATCAGCCAAATCTTGGCTGGTGTGTACCTGACCAATTAAAATACGTTCAGCTGTGGTAACCCACGTGATAAAGATGAGTGTGATTGGGTAGAATGCAAACGGGATAGACCACATGTACGTGGAAAATGGATGGAAGGCTATAAGCCCCGTGTCTGACAAGTTAATGCCAGCGCTTGCAAGTGTTCCTGCGATTGCAGCTCCCCACGTTGAGAAAGGGAAGATTGCAGAAGTGGAAGCCGCCATGTTTCCAATTAGCTGTGCGCAGCGTAGTCGCGCAATACCAAAAATATCGGTAATTTGCCGCATGACAGAAGCGGTGGTAATTACGTTAAAGTAATCATCAAGAAAGAGAAAAGCAGAAAGTCCAAGTGTGGCAAATTCAGCCTGACTGCGGCCTTGTAACCTGCGTTTAATCAAGTGAGAGTATGCTTCGCTTGCGCCGCTACGACGGATCAATTCTATTAAAGCGCCTACTGCCACCAGGAAAATGAAAATAAATAGTTTCTCACTTTGCCAAAAGGCTTGCAGTGAAAGCAGGTTGGTAAGTTCAGATTTAAGCAGTAGTTTCTGTGTTGCAAAAAGAAGAGCTTCGTACGGGTTGTAGTCTTTGAACATAAGACTTGCCGTAAGAATTCCAGTGGTAAGTGCAACGAGCATGCGCCGAGTTTTGAATGCCAAAAAGAGCGTAATAATCACCGGGAATAACGCTAAAAGATGCTGCATTTTTCAGCCTCAAGGGGAGCGTTGACAGAACAACCTTGCAGTTTGGTAAGGTGTCAACGATTAGTGGGGTTTGTTATCAAGCCAGTATATCAGAGATGCCTTTCTATGGAAATTGAAGCTTTTTCTTTGCAGGGCAAGAAGCCTCTAGTCGGGCTTTTATTTGTCATGCTCTGTCTCTTTTGTTGCCAAAATACCAGCCTGCAAGCCCTAACAAGTGGAGAGGCGGTGGCCCGAGCATATCATGGCGATTTATCGGGGACTGATCGTGTTGAGGCGTATTATGATGTCTTGCGCCTGATAAATCGGGGCCAATTGACCTTTGATCAGGTACAGGAATTTATGACGAACTTAAAAGGTTTTTTGAAGCATCGTTCTACTAAAAATGCAGCGGTTCTTCGTGCTTTGAGCAACTTGGTCCGAGGTGTTTTAATGTCGAGAGCGAGTGAGCTTGCGCCTTTTGCAAAAGACATGAATGCGTGGAAGGACCTTCTTGAGGCAGATTTGCGTCATTTTGCCCTTACCAATGGTAGCGTGGTTAAGGTTACGTTTTCAAAGGTGCCTACTAAAAACTTGGCCGTGCGCGCGAGTGGCGAACGGGCTTCATTAGATTTATTAGATGATGCAGGACTTTCGTCATTTTTTAAGCTTGCTGTTCGTGGTGGCCCAGCAGACGCGGTAACGCAGCAAGTTGTTTCGGGCGGAACAGATTTTGATCTTATTCCTATGTACGTAGATCAATCAGGTGTTGGGTGTGGGTTTGAGGATTCGTGTTGTGTGCAGATTGGTGGAGATGTTTTGACGGTTGTGCCAGTGGTGACACTCAAGGCGCTTGAAGCAAGTGACCCGTTGCGCTTGATGAAGCGAGAGAGCGTTCCCGCTTACACAGGTGAAGAAAATTTTGTTTCGCACCAGGGATGTGGTCAATGGGCAACGGTTATTGAATCTGTCTCTGAAGATGTGTTGGCAAAATTAGAAAACGATAATTTTTCTCAAGCGCTCAATAGAATAAAAATGGTTTCAAAATCATTAGAAAAGCTCCGTTGGTTGTATGCATTGCGCAACAATATTAACGAGCGGGTGAGCGAAAAAAATACCACAATGCTTTTCAAGCAACTTTCTACGGTATTTGGATTGCGTAATAAATTTAATAAGCAGGAACTCGTTGAAGCGCGCCGATTACTGCTTGCGTACAAACAGAAAAACGTACTCAAAGAATACGAGAAACATTTTGCAGAATGGTTGCGGGATTTGGTTGTTGCGCTGGAATCGTATGCTGTGAGGTTTAGAGATGCGGTCACTATAAAAAGTGCGGCTATTGCTACAAAGTTGCTCTGCGTGGCGCCATATGTTACCCCTGCTGCTGGGGGATACACACAAGAAATGCGCATCGGTATTGGTGATGCTGCAAGTGTGAACAAAAAACATGCATTGGTATCGCTTGTTTCATCGGTGGGAAAGCTGGGCGCTGTAAAATATGGAGATGAGGTTGAGCTTTCTGTTTGCTATGCACAAGGATCTGAATTGAGATGTGTTGTTGTGCAAAAAGGCGAGAGTGTTGGCGGCCGTGTTATTGCGGTGCCCGTTGAAGATACTGATGCAGATTCTGATTCTACTTTTATTGTTGAACATTCGCTTGGTTCTTTGTTGAGTGATGCTTCGCCATTGGTTGCTGGTGATTCATTTATGCTGAGATCTAAAAAAACGTCACAAATCCTTGCCGCATCAAGCGAACTTTTGGGGTTATGGCAGGCTCTATCTGCAAAAAGTGATTTACAGATAAAAAAAGAGCAGGCGTTTTCTGCGTTTTCGGTTGAAATTGAGGCAGAAGATGTGGTGCAACAGGTTGTGGAGCAATCATTTTATGAACAGCTTGCTAAGATACGCAAAAATACAACTGCTATCGGAAAAATTACTGATTTATTAAGTCTTCTTGATGTGTTAAATCCAAGAATTTCGTCACAAGAGCGTACGGATTTGTGGGACGTTCTTTCTAGTGTCATTTCAGATAAAAAATATATGCAAGAACATGAATTGCAGCGATTGGAAGAACTTTTGCAAAAAGTCGTAGTGGTTGCAAAATCAAATGATATTCCTCTTTTGGTTTCAAAAGCCCAATTGGCGCTCAATGATCTTTCGTTTCATAAAAAAATGACCGTGGCGTTATCTGAGCCTGGGATGGATAGATTTAAGGCATTACTTGAACTTGCACCCTCGGTAAAAGATGTTTCGTTGCAACAATCACAGGCTTTTTTAGATGAGCTTGCTCTTTTGAGAAAGTATAAAAAAGACCAGTCTCGCGCAGCTAAATTATTACTCCAACATGCGTCTGACGAGTTTGGGCAAGATTTCAAAACTACAGGAAGCGGTAACCTTCTGATTCGGTGATTGTGTTTTTTTGAGAGCATAGATCAAGATGTCTTGATTTTTTACCTTTACCCCGCATACGATTCCTCGGTGATGTATAGCCTATTTAGCGTGTAGGGATCGCTTGTGACAAATTTTCAGCTACGGTTCCTGTTAATTTTTTTACTTGCTCTTATTGGTGGTAAGGTTGCTTCAAATACGTCGAGTCCAGATAAAAGAGAGTTTCAGACGGGTTTTAGAAATGGGGTTTCGATTAATCGTGGATCGTCATTAAGTACGATTTTAGCCCGCGCTGCGCTGTCAAAACAAATTTCTGCGCTCTCTATTCCACGCTCAAAATTTGAGCAGATTGGATACTCTCTACCGGCTGCTGCTACTGGAACAGCTTCTCAGGCTCCGCTAGATGTTGTACAGAAAGCGAATTCGTCTGTTGGATTATTAAAGCAACAGCAGAGCAACGTGGTAGTTCCTTCGTATAACAGTGTGATTACTCTTTCTCCTGCAAATGAGGGTTTAGACAATCTCTCTGTTGCTGTAAAAACAGTCGGTGGAGCAGCTCAAAGATACGTTGCTGATCCAGGGTATGGCGAAGTGGTATTTGTTAATCCTAACGATCCAAATCTTGAAAAAAACAGTGAAGTATTTCAGACAAAGTATTTATGTGCAGGTCCCGATCTTGAATGGAGTAAGGGCGAAATAGGAATGGCGGCATTTGCCGTGCATGAGAAAGCTTCGGCTTACAATCCATTTAAATATTGGCTTCTTAAAGGGCCTCACCAAGATGGTGACAGATATAACTTTCCCGCTGATTCATTTATTAAATTTGGGCCAGAGAAGCGCTTGAGATTAGAGGCTGTTCTCAGAAAAGGAAATTTAACTATCACTGATATCAAGTCTCCGTACGCAAAAATTTTTGAAGGGACTGAGAGTCCAATTAAAGACAAGTACAGCATAGTGAACTTGGCTGGTGTTGGTACGGGTATTGGCTCGAATAAAGATGACTGGTATTTTTTAACCGCTGGCGGTGGAACGCTTGATACTACAATTACGATTAGTGGGGTTGCGTATCCCCTCAAGGGCTCGTTTGTTATGCTTAAGAGCAATATTGGCGGTAACAATCGAGCGCTTGCTATGCCGGTGTATTGTAAAGATGCGGAACCGGATTTTGGCGTTGGTGTTAATTTAGTAAATGACCCAACATGGAGTCCTTCGGGAGGGCCAGCTGAATGGAGCATGGACTTGGGTGCTGATGAGGTTGTGTCTCTTGGCGGTCAGATTGTTAATGGTGGGCTATGGGGTCAGTTAACAACTACATTACAAGTGTATTTGTGGGGGCGTAACCAGCGTGGATATTGCAAACCTGGTGAGAAGCTTGGGATTGATACGCGGCAAGGTAAGTGGATTAGAAATTACCTGGAGGCACCAGCCGGCTGGTGCATGGGAACAGAGCCGTTTGCTACGGGTAGTAAATCATCGCGTTCTACTTTCTTCCAGTGGCCAGGAGATGGTGAGCCTGGTGTTGGGCGCGTGAATCTTGGGCCCGATGTTGTTCCTTCGTTTGGCGGTGGTTCTACAATGTTCCCTGCTGCGTTCAAGAATGCTGACTTGGGGCTTTCATTGTGGAATGGTAAGATACAATATCGTTTCAAGGCTCGTCGTATTAAGGGTGGGCCTTGTTCTAATGGCGGTTGTGACTATGGCATGTTTGTTACAAAGCCAATTGGTGGTATTGATTTTCCTACAGAACTCCCATGGCGTATGCCAAAAATAAAAGGTACGGGGGATGGTTCATTTGATGCAACAACAGGTGTTCAGCGAGTATTTGAAGTGAGTGCTCGCGGTGGCGATGCTGCCTTTATGCCTGGCGGGCAAACCGCATATGGAACAACGCTTTGGAAGTTGAATGATATTTATCCATATCCTCTGGTGTTGAGAGCTGCGGGACGAGGTGATCCTGATGCTGTTGCTAAGTTAAAAGATTTCTTTGGCGAAACCGTACCAGCATTTACGCCGTTTAATTATTCTGCGTTGGTTTCTGAAAATATTGAGGGTATTCAATATGGCGCAACGGCAAAATTGCGGCATAAAGAATCTGGAAATTATCTTTGTGTGTCTTCGGTAACTCTTCCTGGCGAAACAACAACGTATCATCTTACATGTTCTCCAGATTCTGCTTTAGCCGCCCGCTGGATGGTTGCTCCAGGTCTTGGTCTTGCAGCGCGAGTGGGAGGAACATCAGTTAAAGATGGAGAGCCAATTCGACTTGTTGATCGTGTAACAGGGAAGACATTGTGTGCGCTTGATACCAATCCGATTGTTTCTAAAAATTATGGTATTGCAAGCTTAGATGATTTGAATTCTGCCGATGCACTGCTTAAGCAATTTGATATTCCTGTTGGCGCGTATGCAGGAAAGGCTCCTGAAAATAAAGCTGCATACCCTCCATCAAACTGGATTGCTTATGCTCAACAAGTTCAGACTGGTTCAACTACTGGTGGTTCTACCAATGGATTTATTTTCCAAAATCAAGCGTATGACGGATATTTGTGCTCTGTGGGCGGGTATGTGTTTAAGGCTCCTGGTTCTGATGATACTTGGATTCAAGAGGTCACTGTTTTTGATAGCGGATCGTCCGAGACGCACAAAGATGTGGGTGACTTTGGTGTGTGGATGGTGGAAGATTATGTTCCTGCCCCATCAACTATCGAAGAAATGGCAGCCGCTGGATTTGGCGAACCTCTTACATTAATTGATGGTAAAGAAGTTGCGTTGGTGAGTGTTGCTGCGGGTTCAAATGGCTGTATTTATGGGGTCGATGGCGCCAGCAATGCGGTTAAAATTGATTTGATCAAGCGAACGCAAGAACAACTTGCAACTGACGTGCGTCAAATTGCTGTTGGTGCTGATGATGCAATCGTGATGCTTAAGAGTGATGGTTCGATTATCCTTCGTCCTTCGGGCGGTGCAGATCAAGTGATTCCTGGTTGTATGGGGCGGTCTGTTGGCATTGGAAATGCATCAACATTAACTGCTGTTTCTGTAGATGGTTCGCCTAATAGTGGTGGGCGGGGACATCTTATGACCAATCAAGGTCAACAATTGCTTGCATCATCTCAAGATGTGTTTGCTTCTGACATTACCGATGATGGATATATTGTTGGTATAGATCAAAAAAATGTAACAATCGGCACTGGTACAACTGCTAGAACGGTTAAAAAATCTGAATTGGTTATTGGCCAAAAGGGCAACACCGCAGCATGGGTGAGAGCTGATCTTACTGCTTTACCCGAAAAAATTGTTGATCTTTCTGTCGGTAGCTCACGATTTATGGTTCTTCGCGGTGAAGACGGCGGAATCTTTACTTTTAAAGATGGAGTTGGTGAGGAGCTCTTTGCCGATCCTTCGAAATTGCTGGCAGCTACCAGTAATCCGTTGACCTCGGCAGCGTGGCAGCAAACTATGATTAGTGGTTCAACGCCAGTAAAAGTTGCAGACATTGCTGTTTCTTCAGACGGCTTAATGATTGCATTGGCTGGGCAAGTTACAGAGAATTTTGAGTTTAAGGTCTTTGTAAAATCACTTGCTCCTTGGCCAAATGAAAATACTCTTTTCAACCTCAAGGTAGAAACCAAAACCCCGGTAGCGAAAACAGACACTGTGGCTGCACAACCGGCAGAGTATTCTGATGTATTGGTTGCAGATAATGATCATGGATATCTTGAAATGTTTAAGTTGCGTCCGGGTCAAGATGTTTCTACACAGGCGCGAGGAGCGGTTTCTCAGTTCTGTATTGTTTCTGCTGATGGGTATGTGACTCTGCAAACAAAATCAGGGCAGGCGATGAAGTCATCCAATGCGGTTTTGGGGCTTAAAAAGGATGACAAACTTCAAAACAAAAACTTAATGACCGGAAAAAACAATGATGGCGTAATTTTGACCAGAGGTGTTCCGCTGGATGATATGTTGCTGGATAGCGAATTAGCAGTTGGCTTTGCTGGCGAGAAATTTAAAATGTACGGTAATCAAGATGCCGTCATGGAAAAATTTATGTACTATCCGGTGCAGCCTCAAGCTGACGATGGATCTGGCAAACTCAGGTTTATTTTGCAAAGTAAAGCAACGGGTGGATTCTTGAAATATGACGCAGCTAAGAATGCAGTTGTATCTCTTTCTGCTGATAGTTCAAAAAAAGCTGTGCCGATTCCTAAATCTCAAGCGACTACCTTTGTTATGTTCCCTCTTGCTCAAATTAACCTTAAGCTTCAGCAAGCGCTTGTTGGTAAAAACCCTCGCGATGCAATGACGGCTTTTGAAGCTGCGTGGCTTGATGAAGCAACGTTTGGGGATGAGTCAACAATTTTCTTTGAGCAGCTGTTGCATTGGCTGAATGGCGTGCGTATCGCTCCTGCGTTGTGGCTTGATTTTGCTCAAACTACTGGCGACTGGGTGGATCCTGTAACAAAACTTACTAGATCTGTTACAGCGAGTGACCGCTTACAATATCTTCTTTCTGATGCGAGTTTGCTGAGAAATGTCACACTGAAGAAGCTCTTTGAAGATCCTTCAAATGTTGGAAGTGTAAGAGCTTCGCTTGCGTTACCGCTATCAAGTACAGACTCTGCGCTTGATAAGTTAGTTAAAGAGGCTAGAGAACTCAGTAGTCCAGATGCTATGCCTTCTGATCTGGGGCTTCTTAAAAATGTGCACGATGGTTCTATCGTTGCACTTAGATCGTTGTTTGGCGTTGATGCTGCGGGAAAATTAACACTCAATCGTTCCACAACGGTGAGTGACTTGTTTGTAAATGTTGATCCTTCGACAGGGCTTGTTGGGCTTTTAAATACCACAAGTATTGATCCTAATGTTCAATTTAATATGAAGGTTGTGCCATCTCCATTAGCCGGTGAGCGTAATGTTGACGAGGGGCATGATAGTGCTGATATTCAGCGATGGATGTTCCAAGCTTCAAGCGCTACTGATGCAACTGTTAAGCGTTTGTATGTTCCGGCTATTTCCAGTGAAGTGGTAATGGATTCTAAAGACGTTGCGCTTGATAAATTTGTTCTGCAGTGGGGAGCGCTTAAAGATACGAATGCTGCCACATTGTTGCCTGCATATTTTGACGTGCAAGCTACAAAAGAAAATAAGGCAATTGTTATGTTACAAAGTTCTTCATGCTCTGGTTTCTGGGCGCCTGGCAAACAAGATGATCAGAGCGCGACTCTAGTCAAAGAAGGGGTTGTGTTTGACTCTAAACTTGATCTGAAGGTTCGTGTGCAAGACGCTGTTATGAGTAATGGTCAGTTTGTTGCAACTCCTCTTGCAAGTGGAGATGCGGCTAAGTTTGAAATTATTATTGTCACACCGGTATTGCAGCAGCTTTCTGCCGCATTTAAAAAGACTTCATTTGATGAGCGCGTTGCAGAATTCTTGATTGTTTCTGCTCGGTTGGAGAAAGCGAGACGTTATTACGTTC
>Ga0214921_10001336_pt1 | contig 42484 bp, 44 predicted proteins | sample LL1505_MetaG_FD_177992 | JGI IMG/M metagenome (GOLD analysis project Ga0214921, IMG submission 177992) | Freshwater microbial communities from Lake Lanier, Atlanta, Georgia, United States - LL-1505 | ecosystem: Environmental > Aquatic > Freshwater > Lake | place: USA: Georgia | collected...
CCCGATGATCCACAACATCCAGGGCAACCGCGCGATCATGGGCTCCAAGATGGGGACCCAGGCGCTGCCGCTCTTGGAGCGCGAGGTGCCCTACGTGCAGGTGAAGAGTCACCTCCCGGGCGAAGTGTCTTTCGAGAGCCTCTACGGGCACATGACGGTGCCGACGTCGCCGGTGCACGGGACCGTCGAGAAGATCGAGAACGGGTACATCTACATCCGGCCGCACGGGGAGAAGAAGGCCGCCAGCGGATTCGCGCAGCCTATCGGCCTCGACGGCGTAAAGACGCACCTCGACAAGTCGCTCGCAGGGCACGGCTTCAAGATCGACCGCCCGGCAGGTTTCAAGAAGACCTTCGTGAACCCGGACGGCTCACACTCCCACCTCCACTATACCGCCGACTATGGCTACATCCCTGGTCACGTCGGGGAGGATGGAGAGGACCTGGACATCTTCGTCGGGGACGATCCGAACGGCTTCCACGGCAGCTTCCACAAGGGGAAGACGGAGTGGGAAAATGGCAAGCGCACCGGCCGGATCCTGCCAGACGAAACGAAGTTCTACGCGGGGCTCTCGAAGGAGCAGCGCGATCACCTGTTCAGCCCGGGCATGTTCGGCCCCATCGCAAGCGATCACAAGTCGTACAAGAGCCTCGATCACCTGATGAAGGCGGTGAGCCCCTACCGGGTCAAAACGGCGGCGCCTGTCCAGGAAGCCTACAGGTTCCCGGGAGGGCACAAGGTCCGGTACGAGATCGAGAAGACGGCCGCCGCCAAGGACGAGAAGGGCCTCATCAAGGTCCCCTACGAGACCAACTTCCCGTTCCCCTCCAAGACCTACCTTCACCACGACGTTCAGGTGAAACCTGGGCAAACCGTGAAGCCCGGTGACCGACTCGGCGACTCCAACTTCACGCGCAACGGCACGCTGGCGCTCGGAAAGAACCTGCTCGTCGGCTACATGCCCTACCACGGGCTGAATTCCAACGACGCCGTGGTGATCAGCGAGGGCTGCGCTGGCAAGTTGACCAGCGAGCACATGTACCGGGAGATCTACGCCCTGAGCTCGCAGATCGAGCTTTCCAAGGGCAAGCACAAGACCTTCTACGGCAACAAGTACACCCCGCAGCAGTACGCGAAGCTCGATGACAGCGGCGTGATCAAGGCCGGCACGCGCGTCGACCCCAAGGACCCGCTGGTGCTTGGCCTTACGAAGTCACAGATCCAGGGCGTGGACCTGATGCTGGGCCGCATCTCCAAGTCGCTGACCAAGCCGTACCGTGAGGTCACGCTTCAGTGGGAACACGGCACGCCGGGGGAGGTCGTCGAGGTGCTCCGCAGCGCCAACCAGATCGCCATCCTCGTGAAGACTCACGAGCGCATGAACGTCGGCGACAAGCTGGCTGGGCGCTACGGCAACAAGGGCGTCGTCGCCAAGATCGTCCCTGATCACGAGATGATCCAGGACGAGAAGGGCCGCCCGCTGGACTTGATCCTCACATCGGCCGGTGTGGTCTCGCGCATCAACCCGGCGCAGATCATCGAGACCGCCGTAGGCAAGGTCGTCGAGAAGACCAGGAGGCCGATCCTCTACGACAACGCCGAGAACAAGAACGCCGTCCAGTGGGCCAAAGACCTGCTGAAGAAACACGACATCAAGGACAAGGAGCACGTTTACGATCCGAGCTCCAAGCGCACGATCAAGGGTCCTGACGGCAAAGGCGTGCTCGTCGGCCGGCAGTTCATCTACAAGCTCTTCAAGAGCACGGACACGAACTTCTCCGGACACGGCGTTGGACCCTACGACGTCAACGAGCAGCCGCTCAAGACCGGCGGCGACGAGAGCGCCAAGGGAATCGGCAAGATGGAGTTCGACGCCATCGTCGCCCACAATGCGCGGCACTTCCTTCAGGAGGCCTCATCGATCAAGGGCCAAAAGAACGACGAGTTCTGGCGGGCCGTTCAACTTGGGGCTCCGATGCCCACGCCGAAGCCGTCGTTCGCGTTCAACAAGTTCACTGCGATGTTGGAAGGCTCGGGCGTCAAGGTCGACAAGCGCGGCTCGAAGTTCAAGCTGCTGCCGATGACGGACCAGGACGTTCTCGCGCGCAGCCGGGGGGCGATCGAGAACAAGAAAACGCTGATCGCCAAAAACCTCAAGCCCGAGACCGGCGGCCTGTTCGATCCAAACAAGACGGGCGGCCCGCAGGGGACTCTCTACAGCCACATCGATCTTCACGAGTCGATCCCGCATCCCGTGTTCGTTGAACCGATCCGGCGGGTGCTGGGGCTGTCTCAGAAAGACTTCGATCAGAAACTGCACGACCACGGGGGCAAGTGGTTTCACTCCGAACTCGGAAAGATCGACCCGAAGAAGCGGATCACAGAACTCCGCGCGCAGATGGTCAAGGCCAAAGGCCCTGAGCTCGACGGCATCGTGAAGCAGATCAAGTACTTGACCGCCCTGGACAAGGAGAACGTCAAGCCGCAGGACGCGTACTTGATCTCGAAGATCCCGGTGATCCCCCCGGTGTTCCGCCCGATTCTCCCCGAGAAGCGCGATCCGTCGCAGCTGATGGTGTCTGATGCCAACAAGCTGTACGCACACCTGATGGACACCAACGATGTCCTGAAGAACACGGCCTTGCCGAGCGATCTGGGCAAGCACCGTAATCTGGTCTTCAAGGCCGTCGGCGCGGTCTTCGGAATGAACGAGCCGGAAGACGAGAAGCTGCAGAAGCAGGAAGTCAAAGGCTTCCTTCAGAACATCGCCGGCGTCGGGACCCCCAAGGGCGGCTTCTTCCAGCGCAAGCTGATGCGGCGTACGCAGGACATGTCAGGCCGGGGTACCGCTGTTCCTGACGGCAATCTGGGCATGGATGAAGTCGGCATCCCTGAGCAGATGCTCTGGCAGATGTACGACAAGATGCTCGTCGCTCGCCTGGTGCGTCAGGGATACTCGGCGCTTACAGCGAGGGAAATGATCGACAAGAAGCAGCCCGTGGCGCGTCAGGCGCTCGAAGCTGAAACGCGCGAGCGGCCCGTGCTCATCAATCGCGCGCCGACGCTCCACCGGTGGTCTGTGGTCGCGGCCTACCCGAAGATGGTTCAGGGCAAGACGATCCGCGTGAACCCGTTCATCGAGAAGGGCATGAACCTCGACTACGACGGCGACACGCTTCAGGTTCACGCCCCCATTCAGCACGGGGCCATCGAAGACGCCAAGAAGATGACGCTGAGCCAGATGCTGCTCAGCGATCAGCAGCGAAACAAGCTGATGGCGTTCCCGCAGCACGAGTCGATCATCGGGTTCACCCTGGCGTCGAAGGCCACGACGGCCACAGGCCCGGCGCATCACTTCCGCACGCGTGAGGACGCCATGGCCTCCTGGCGCTCCGGCAAGCTCAAGCTCACGGACTCCATCGTGATCGATCAAGAGAAGAAGGCGGCCCTTGACGACGCCTGGGAGCCGGGCGAGGCGTGTAACCTTTCTGGCGAAGAGGCGCTATCCTATTGGCCAGCGGAGAACGTCACCGGTTATGAAGCAGACCCTCGCTAGCATTCTCGGCGGATCATTCACTTCGACCACGGTCAAGCGGCCGGGCGAGCCGGCCATTCACGCCGTGAAAACCGAGGGGCCGCTCGGGGACATGCTCAAGAACATGGTTCCGGAGTCTTCGACATCGTCGCTTCTCGGTAGGCTCCTGCCGTCGTCTCACGACGAGTGCTCGACTTGCTGCGCCTCTCCTTGCTGCTGCGAGCATGTTGAGATTCTCAAGCAGCTGTCCTCGAAGAAGTACCAGTTGATCCTCGCGTACATCCACTACGGCGATCAGCTGCGGGCGATGTACCGCGACGGGATCTACGAGCACTTCCAGGGGCATCTCGAAGAGGAGCGAGCGCAGCTCTACCAGATCAACAAGAAGATCACGGCCATGGGAAGCGACGCGCCCTGCACGCCGGGCCCCGTGCCACCGGTTCCGCTGGACAACGCGCGGGGGATCTTCAAGACCCTGCTCCCCATCGAGGAGGAGTCTGTGAGCCTCTGGTCCAAGCTCTTCCACGAAACCGAGGACGACGTAGCGCTGAATGGCATGGCCCAGGCCTACGCGACCGAGTGCAAAGGGCACGCGGACGATCTCCGCCGTTACCTTCGGAGCTGCGAATGAGCGTCGTTCGCGGTCACGAGACGCCTCAGGTCAAACGCGAGAGAGGGTTCTATCGGGACCCTGATCCGCGTTTCAAAGACCTGCGCGGCAAGTTTGACGATGCCGCAAAGAGCAACGGCGACGTGCGGAACGTGAAAGCCGCTGCGATCCGCCATGTCTTGGCGAAGTTCGCTTTGCTCGACGAAGCGGGGGATCCGATCGTCGAGCTTACGCGCTTGATCAAGGACGATGACTTCGGATACACGAACCGAAAGGCGTCGGGTCCTGGGCACAACCGAGACGAGAAACCGATCTGGAGCCCGAGAAGCGGCTTGTCGTCCGGTTCGACGGCCGATCGTCTGGGTTGGAACGCAAACGAGAACTACGGCGGCGTCTAAACATGCCCATGTCCACGCCCACGACCGTAGGTCACTTTCTGATCAACGATGTCCTTCCGGACACGCATAAGATCAGCGGCCCCATCACGAACAAGGGGCTGCACGACCATGTCGTAGGCATGGCGAAGGACCATCCAGCGGAGTACGTCAAAGTCATCATGGCGCTGAAGCACCGTGGTGATGAGATCGCTACGCTCGAAGGCGTGAGCGTGGGGCTCGATGATATCGAACCCGACTACAAGGCACGGGACGCCATTCTGCGGCCGGCTGCGGCGCAGATTGAAAATGCCAAAACGCCGCTTGAGCGGGAGCGCCTTGTGATTGAAACCCAGAACAAGCTGTTGGAACACACCAAGCAGCACTCGGGGTCAATGACACACATGGCGCTCTCCGGGGCGCGCGGTAACGCTGCGCAGCTGATGAAGATCGTGGCGTCGCCGCTCTCAGCCGTGCATCCGAAGAAGGGTATTGACCCCACTCCGATTCGCCGCTCGTACTCTGAAGGCCTGACGGCCGCTGAGTACTGGAGCACGGTACCTGAGGTGCGCGCCAACAACGTGGCGACGGTCGTGTCAGTGTCCGAGCCGGGCGAGATGGCCAAGGTGCTGGTCAACAACATGATCGGCACGACGATTTCCGGCACCGACTGCGGCACCCAGAACGGCGTGCATATCCGAATCGACGACGGGCATCTTCTCGATCGGTTCTCTCAGGCCAGCCACGGGTTGCCGCGAAACACGCTGATCACCCCGCGTCTCGTTCAGCAGCTCAAGTCGAAGGGCGTACCGGAGCTCCTGGTCCGGTCACCGATGACCTGCGCAGCTCCACATGGGGTGTGTCAGCACTGCCAGGGCCACAGCGAAAAGGGTCAGATTCACGGCATCGGAACGCCCGTTGGAGTACGCGCGGCGCAAGCGATGGCGGAGCCTCTGACGCAGATGGCGCTGTCGTCCAAGCACGCGGTGCTTACGATTAAGGCCCGTAAACTGGAGCCGCAGGGCCTTAAGGGGGTGCGGCAGCTCCTTGAGATTCCACATGCCTTCAAGCATGAAGCTGTGCTGGCCCCTAACGCGGGTGTCGTCAGCAAGGTCGAGAAGGCTCCTCAGGGCGGGCACTACATCCATTTCGGGGCGCAGAAGCTCTACGCCAACCCGGAGCTCACCGTGCATGCGACTGCGGGTCAGCACGTTGAAGCTGGCGACGCCTTGACAGATGGCGTCCCACACCCCGGTAAGATCGTAGCGGCCAAGGGGATCGGAGCTGGGCGCGCGTACTTCGTCGACGCGCTTCACAAGGTGTATCAGGGCGAGGGCATCAACCTCGACAAGCGGCACCTTGAGCTTCTCGCCAAGAGCGAGTTGAATCATGTCCGGTTCATGGAGGCAGACCCTCATCACCCGGAGTTCCTTAAGGGCGACATCGTCAACTACAACGCGTTCCGCGACGCCTACATGAAGGACGTGGATCGCACTCCGGTCGATCAAGCCATCGGGCGGCGACTCGGGCAAGAGGTGCTTCACCACACCGTTGGCACTCCCATCACGCCGAACCTGGCGAAAGACCTCAAGTCTCGCGGAATCAAAGAGGTGATGGTCAACAAGCAACTTCCGCAAGTTGAGTTCGTGATGAAACCGTTCACCATGAATCCACTTCTGGAAACCGACTGGATGGCCCGGCTCTCACACCGGTACCTCAAAGGCTCGATTCAACAAGCAGTTCATTTCGGAGAAGTGGCAGACATCCACGGGGCTCACCCCGTCCCGGCCTACGCTTATGGCGCCGAACTTCGGAACGGGCCGTCTGGAAACTACTGATGTCTACTCATTTTCACGACGTGAAGTTGGCATCCGAACGCGCCACGCTTCGAGCCTATGGCCTGAACAAACTGGCGGATGCGACGCCGTTGACGTGGGGCTCGCGTCTCAGAAGCGGGGGAGCCGGCGCCGTCATTGGTGGAGCCCTCGGGGCAGCCCATGGCTTCATTACGGGCGGGGATCCAAAAGCAGACGGCTCTGGGCCCACTTTCAAAGATCGATTGCATGCAGCGGCGAGCGGGGGGCTGCGAAGCGCGGGAGTTGGGGCGGCGCTGGGGACTATTGGGGCTACGGCGGGGCAGTATGGCCTGAGTCGCCAGGGCCTCAAGAATATGTTTAGCGCGACGCCTGGGCGTAATATGGTGGGTGAAGTGGGGCAGTACGGTTTGTTTGGAGCCCCCGTTACCGCGTACCAGCGCTACATGTCTGATCTGGCCGATCATGGCGGAAGCCACCTAAAGGCCATCGGACAGCAGTACAGGCGAGCTTACCTCCCCGATGCAAACGCGCCAATGCTGGACAAAGCCATACAGTACGGCATGCAGGGAGTACCGCTCGCCTTTTCGGCATACGCTGCTGCGAAAACCGACGACCCCGATGAACGCAATCGGATGTTGGCTAGAACCGCCAGTGGGTTGATCACCGCGCCTCTTGTTGGCAATTTGGGCTTGCCCGGCGCTTATCTTCAACAGCAGATCTCTAACCTTGCTGAGCGCGCGGTTGCGAAAAAAGCAGTCCCGCCGCAAGCTCAATACAATCCCGTCGCCCACGCTCAAGTAGCTCTACGTGGCGCTCGGATGAATCAGCCCGTAATGGATTTTGGTGAGGCGGACGCCTCCTAGAATGTGGTCAGCAACAGGAGTCTACGGAAAATGAGTCTGTTCAAGCACGCAATGGTGTCCGGGATCAACGACGCCCTCGTCGACAGGGGCGTCGTGTCGTGGCCGAACGAGAGCGTCGGTTTCGAGGTCTGCTCGAAGATCGCGGCGGATCTCTCGGGTCCCGACATGCTTCCTGATGGCGGTCTCGCCAAGGAGAGCGCCCTGCTCATTGGCGAGCGGATCAAGGAAGCGTCCGACACCCTGATCGCTGAGGGCTACGGTCCTGACGCCTCCGCCGTGCTTCGTACGAAGCAGGCGGCGGCGATGGACTTCACGGATCGTGCGGCGTGGGTCGCCGAGGCCTGCATGTCCAAGGCCGCCGAAGAGGCTTCGCTCACCTCGGTGGGCCCCAACACCGCCGAGTCGGCCGTGCAGACCGACCAGCACGCGGCGCTCGATCAGAAGAACCGCCCCACGAACAAGTACCTCACGGGTGTGGGCCGTACGATGTTCCCGTCCGGGGGCGTCGTGGGGCAGCAGATGCTGGCCCCTGGGGCTCCGAACCAGGCGGGTCGGAACAGCCTCACCGCTCTCGACAAGCAGGCCGCGTACAAGCGCGCGTTCTCGGTCACGCCGTCGGGCCACGCCCTGGATGCGGCGATGGCGCGGCAGTCTGCACGTGACAGCCTGAACGAGCAGATGGCGGCCGACGCCTACGGCGACACGCACCCGATCTTGGGCGTCGCGCAGGGTTCGAACCCGTTGCGCCGTGGGCTTCGCGAGCTCTCGATGCGGCGGGACAACTACGTCGCGGGCAAGCACGAAGCGGGGCAGAACGCCTACAACCCGCTCGGCGGGCTTCTGACGCCCAGCGGAATGGGCCGTTACGGCGGTCAGGCTGCCGCAGCTCCGGCCGCCGAGATGGAGACGAAGCAGGCGTTTTCTCTGACCAGCGCCGGCCACGAGCTCGACGCCGCTCGCGCGCGGAACATGATCGACAGCCTTCGTGGCCGTGAGCAGGCGTATCGCGATTACGACGCTACCAACCCGCATGCGGCTCGCGATTCGCGCGAGAAGGAGCTGGATGCTCGCCGCCTGGAGATGCAGGCTCGCGGCCTCAGCTACGATGCTCGGAAGCACGAGGCGGGTCGGAACGCGTACAACCCGCTCGGTGGAATGCTGACCCCCAGCCGCCTGGCGGAGTCGGGCTTCCTGACCGACAAGCAGGCCAACGAGGACATGGCGGCTGGCGATCTCGGTGGCGCGGCTGGCGAGGAGCCGGGGCGCCTGGAGCGGGCCATGATGTTCCTTCGCGGCCTGAAGAACAAGCTCCCGGGATTCCGCCCCAGCCCCGAGGCTCAGGTGGCGGCGGCGGGTCTCGGCGAGGCGGGCACGCCCGGCATGGAAGTGATGGCCCACGTGCTCGACACCGTGAAGACGGCGGCCGACGCGGAGGACGTGCTCCAGCAGATCCTCCACCACCAGGGCGAGGCTGGCGAGCTTGCGACACCGGAGCTGGTCGAAGCGATCGAGCACATGATGGCCCATGGCGAAAGCCCCGAGGCTGAGGAGACGAAGGAGGCGGCCTTTTACGAGGAGTGCCTGAAGATCGCTTCCGATGAGAGCGCGCCTCCTGGCCTTCGCGAGCGTGCTCGGAAGCTCGTGACCGAGAATGCCGGGAAGGCCCTGGAGTACGCGAAGAACAACAAACTGCGTACCGCCGGTGGAGCGCTCGCCACCGTGGGTGCGGCCTATGGCGGCAAGAAGCTCTACGACAAGCTGAAGAACAGGGGCGGGCAGGCTGAGGAGACGAAGGAAGCCGGCGTCATGTCGACACTGCGCAACGCCGCAAAGCTTCCTGAAACCGCGCGGAGGGCCTACCAGATGCGGGGCAGCACCGTTGAGGGGCAGGCGCACAATGCGGTTCAGGCCCTGAAGTCGTCTCTCAAAGCTACTGGCAAAGTCGTCGGCGGAGCGGCGGCAACGGCCGGCGCTGCATACGGCGCCAAGAAGCTTCACGACCGCATGAGCCGCAGCGAGGAGCCCACGGAGGAGTCGAAGGAGGCTGCTCTCTACGCGTACCTCAAGGCTGCTGCCGAGGGCTCGCTGACCGACGTCGGCGAGAACACCGAGGAGTCGGCTGCGCACACGGATTCCGTGGCGGAGCTCGACATGAAGAACCGCGCGCCGGGAGCGTACCTCGCGGGTGTCGGCAACACGCAGATGCCGAACAAGGGCCAGGTCTACGCCGTGGAACCTGCGCACCAGGACTCGCCGGTTCACACGGACAACCTGCCCACGAACGAGACCAAGAGCGCGGAGCTCGCGTACGTGAGCAACTTCCGCAAGATCGCGTCGGAGCTCGGGCCTTACCTCCCGGCGACGATGGATCGTGACGAGAAGGTGGCGCACCTCCAGGCCCTCATGGGGATGCCGCCCAGCGAGCGTTCGGGCTACCTGAAGGCGCTTCGCGCCGGCTGATTCAACTTCAGCATTCGCGTCGGGCGAACGCCTGCGGCTATACTCTAGCCGCAGGCGTTCGCCTTTTAGGAGAGCCACGATCATGCCGGAGTTTCCGCTTTCTCAATCCCCCCGCACTCAAGCGTTCCAGATGCCTCAGGCGCCTGAGGACGAGAAAGACTTGTTCACTCAGGGCTTCTCGGATCTGGCGTATCGAGCTCTTCAGAAGAGCCAGCCGGAGATGATGACCAACGTCATCACGTTCCGTGTCCTGGACGTGGATGTCGAAGAGGGGCGCGGGATCGGCACATTCATCCTGCAGAACGAGCAGGACATCGTATTCGTGCCCTGCGTGGTCGCAGACAACTCGGTCAAGCCGCTCGACCTGTTCTACTCGCGAACGGCTGATCGGTTCTACCCGTTTACGAACACCTGGCTTCGCGAGTCGTCGAAGTCGAACATCAATCAGCTGGGCAACGGCGTGAAAGCGCCAAAGACCATGCCGACGGACGTCGACATCCGCAATCTCGTGGTGCCGCCGACGACTGGCCGCTACAGCTATGCGTCGACGGTCGAAGACGACGCTTGGCTCCCGTTCGTGGTGACGTTCCGCAAAGAGAAGCTTGCGGAGCGGCAGGAGGCTCCGAAGTTCCTGAACCTGATCGCTGAAACCTCAGACGGTTTCAAGGTCGCGTTCGCTCAGGTCCTTCACCGGAGGCCGAAGCTGGCAAAGCTCTTCGCGGAGTTCTACGGCGCGGAGAAGGTGGCAGCGGCCATTTCTTCGCGGCGTGAAAAAGTCGCCCAGGAGCACCGCAAGGAAGTCGACATGAAGGCCAGCGTGGCCATCATGACGAACGCCACTCCGGTCGATCAGATCAAGCGGGAGTTCAAACCCGGCGAGGCTGCCAAGGCTTTCCAGCAGATTCGGCTTCACGGCTTCTACGTGAAGGATCCGCGCCCCGCGACGGACAGTGTCTGGTCTTTCGCTGAGTCGGACCTTCGCTTGACGCAGCCGGAGACCCCCGGCGTGTACAAGGTGTACACGGCCAAAGGCGTCGCAGAGACGTGCGTGATCGTACCCCGCCCTGTGTCGATTCATCGCAAGCGTAGCGATGAGGCTCGCATGCCGATGGGCTACTACCGTGACGACCGCAACAGCGAGAAGGGTCTCGGCCTTCGTCGCGAGTACCTCGTCCTCTTCAAGGACGGGCGTTATGCGATGATGGACGACATGGTTGCGGAGCCGATCGTCGCCGTGTCGCACGGCGAGGTCAGCAACTTCCTCAACTCGATCACCAAGCCTGCACCCGGTAACGGCGAGTACGGCGTGCTGATCTCGGCTGCCGATCTGACACTGCGGGCCATCGAACCCACGTTCGTCGACAACGTCACCAGCGTTGGGGATCGCACAACGTTCCGTGCTGCGCACCACCACACCGTGGTGATGAGCAAAGGCTTTCGGGGCAACAGCATCGTTCGGGCCCAGGACTCCGACACGCTGATGCTCGGATCCAGCTATCGCTGGTTCAAGTGCGGGCAACAGATGGCCAACTCTGAGATCCTCAACAACCCGTCGGCCGTCATGGGCATGTTGGAGCATTCCCTGGAGAAGAAGGGCGCTCAGAAGATCCGCATCAAGAAGGCCGGCGCGAACTTCATCGTCGCGGGCGATGGTCAGCCTCTGACATCGTTCAAGGCCGTCGAGAAGGTCGCCAACCTCTACAACATCCGCGTCAAGGAGGCCTCTGAGCTCGTGACGCTCACGGGGGCCGGACTCCCCATCAAGGCCTACCGGGTCAAGTCGGCGCAAGGCGAATCGCTTGACCCCAACGCTCCGCCTCAGCCGCCGATGCCGGAGCAGGACCCCAACGCGCCTCCTCCGCCGCCTCCGCCGCCCAGCGGGCTTGATCTGGCGACGGGCGAAAAGCTTCAGCAGATTCAGGCGCAGATCGCAGCCTTGCAGCAGATGCAGCAGATCCTCACCGAGGTTCAGCAGCGCGCCCAGATGATCGACCAGGGCGGCGGGCAGGCGGCTGCGCCTGCGGCAGCGGCGGGAATGATGGCGGGTCCGGGGTCGATGGGCGGGCAGCCGCCGATGGCCCCCGCTCCGATGGGCGGTCCGCCTCAAGGAGCTCCTGACCAGGGGCAGCCGCCGATGGGTCAGGGGCAGCCGCCGATGGGTCAGGGGCAGCCGCCGATGGGTCAGGGGCAGCCGCCGATGGATCAGGGGCAGCCGCCGATGGATCAGGGGCAGCCGCCGATGGATCAGGGGCAGGGAGGCCCGGTACCGCCCGGTGGCGGGCTTGTTCCTCCGGGCGCACCTCCGGGACCGCAGCCGCCGCCTCCTCCGCCTCCGGTCATGCCGGAGGGGCCGGTGTCGCCACAGAACCTGGAACAGCAGATGAACCCTCAGTTCCTTCAGGAAGCTGCGGGGCTGCAAGATCAGGGGATCTTCGACGCAACCGCAATCGCCTCGATGGCGAAGCAGCGGGGCGTTCGCGAACTTCTGCAGAACTACACCCCGTCCATCGAGAAAGCGATGGACAACCTGGGACGGATGCTCCTCCTCCTCTACGTGAAGGAGAGCGAGATCAAGGCTCAGATCGGTGCGGAGGCCTTTGAGGAGACAGAGCAGAAGGTGCGCGATGTCTTCCGTGGGCTTGGAGACGCGATCCTCGCGGTGAACCAGTACTCTGATCAGATGGATCCTTCGACCAACCGCTAGGTATACTGCCGGTATGGCACAACTCGCCCCCGATCATCGCGCGCGGTGGATTATCGCCGCTGCGCGCGACGGGTCCGATGAGGACATCATCGAGCCGCTGGACCGAGAACTTTTTCACTTCGTGAAAAGCGGTTCCGCTGCGTCCTTAGAGATTCAACAGGCCTGCGACCTGTACCGCGACCCGGAGTTCAGCCACGTCCTGAACGCCTTGTTCCTTTCTGGCGGTCAGATTGAAGCGATTGCTACGGGGCTCGGTATGTCCGAAGTAACCCTGGGCGCGTATCGGCGGCTGTTCTTTGACCCCGACGTGCTGCCACACAACCTGGCAAAGACCCGGTATGTGAAGCGCTTGGACTGTCCCGACGAGTTCAGGGCTCTTTACGAACTCGCTATTGAACGCGGGCCTAACGAGCTGATCGAGAGATTCCGGATCGGCGCCAGGCCCCGCCTTGAGCCGGAGAACTTGATCTATGACGCCATGGCGGACATGTGGAGCAAGTTCCTGTCTCATCGCGGGTTCGTGGTGACGTCCGATACGGCAAAAGAGGCGCTTCGTTGGGGGGAGGCTGCGCTTCGTACCGCGAAGATGGTCCTGGAGAACAGCCGCGAAGAGCGCAAAAACGCTGGAACCGTGGACGACTTGCGAATCGCGTTGGAGATTCGAAACGAGACAAAGACGTTGGAAGACCTCGGGGTTCAATCCGAAGAGCTCCTCGTCGAGTAACGCCTACAATAGAGGTGCCATCATGCCGCAATGGGACAGCAAGACATTCGAGGAAAAGGCCACCAACATCGCCCGCGCCTTCAATGCGGGTAGCGGTGATCTGCACGACCTCACGGTCAAGATGGCCAAGGATCAGGGGCTCAACGAGGAGCAGATCCGTAGGCTCGGCCGCGCCGTCAACGTGAAGGCCTTCGAGCAGAAGTTCGCAAGCCTCAAGGGAAAAGCGGACCGAATCGTCGAGTTCGATCCCGTTGATCCTGAAACGGTCATCAAAGGTCTCGGGGCAAGTTCTCCGGCGGCCGAGAAGAGGGCCTCAGCGGCGTATCCCGACCTGCCCGACCAGATGCGGGTCGATCGGGGCTGGAACCCCTCGTACGAGAAAACGGCGAGCGTCGACGTGCGACGCGAAGTGATGAACGCCGTACCGAAAGATCCGCCCATCGAGAGCCAGATCAACCACTGGCGCAAGGTCGCGGAGGACCTCCGGCAGAAGATCGCGGGCGCCGAGATGCGCTGGGATGCGGCCATGGAAGAGCTCCAAGCTCACTCCAAGCGGATCTACTGGGACCGTGACGAGTTCGAGAAGGACGCCATGGCGCTGTTTGGCGGCGACGTCCTCTTCGAACTGAACGCCCTTCGCAAGAGTGCGAAGCTGGATCCCGTCGAGGCCACGTACGAAGCCGCGACGAAACTCGCGTCTCACCTCTTCGGGGAAGAGACTGAGGATACGCGGCTGATCAAGCAGGCGCAGGAAGCCCGCGTCAACTTCCTCAAGGCAAGCAAGGCGCTTCAGTTGGCGGAGAAAAAGGCGGCTGACCTCATCCAGAAGGTCCTCGCATGAGCTGGGGGCTTGTAAGAAAAGCCGCGCCTTACGCCGCTGGAGCAGCGCTGGTCGGGTATGCCGGCTATCGCGGCCTTAAGCCGGCTGCTGAACAAACAGCGAGAGCACAGGACTACATGAACAACGCGCAGCACGACTTGAACACGGCTCTGCCGTCCATGACCGTGACGGCCAGTTACGAGAAGTTCGCAGCAGAAAAACGAAGCATCACGCGGCCGTCGGAACCCGACTATTTCAACACCGCACGCGGGGCGGTCGCGAAGTCGTTCGGTGATGTCCTGGCCAACAAGCTCGTCGCTGACCCCATCGACGCGCTTCATCGGACCATGAACCGGCGGTTCTACGATGAGCCAGAATGGAAGAGCAACTTCGACAAGACCGTGCAGTCGGATCCGATGCTGCAGAACCTGCATCAGCAGAACCCCGACGCTCTTCACAACGCGTTTCACACCATCAAGCGCTTCAGTCCGACCCTTGCGAAGGATCATCTTGCCACGCGCAGCCTCCTTCGCCACGTGGCGATGTCCGGCGGTGAGATGGATTTCGGAACCATGAAGATGCTCGCTGAAACCGAGAAGTTTCACAACGAGAGCAAGAGGAAGTAGCCGTGAAGGTGTCGAACAATCTTCGCTCTGCCCTTCGGTATGAGGGGTACGCCAAAGTCGCGACGCAAGTTCTCCGAGACCAGAACGAGTACGCCGATGGCATCGACACTGTCGCGGGTGCGATGAAGTCGATCAGCGTCAAGTTCGCCGCGAACCGCGAGAACGAGCGCATCATTGCAGACGGGCTGAACTCCCTCGTCCGTGTTCGGGGTATGTGACATGCGCCTCTCCAAAGTATTTCACGCCGTGAAGTCCGGTTCGACTGAAGAGAAGGTCGCGTTCTGGCGGCTGTGCAAGACCGCCGCCTCGGCCAAAGGCGAGCACGTGGCGATTGGGCTGACCAAGATCGCGCTCGACATCTGGGCGGACGCGTACGAGTCCGGACACAATCCCGGAGCGGATCGTATCACCAGAGAAGCCTTCGCCGGATCTTTCGGATCTGCTGCTGCTGCCGAGCAGGAGTTCTCGAAGTGGGCGGCAGAAGGCCAGATCTCGGAAGACGAGCACGCGAAGCTCAGCGAGTGGTTGGCTGAGGGGGCGGTGAACGACCTCGTTCAGATGACGAAGGCTGCAGGCAGCATGGACCTGCTGCGCAATCCTCGTGTCATGGGCGCCATCACTGGAACAGCCATTGGCGCCGGCCTTGGCGCCTGGAACGACAAAGATAACCGCGCTCGCGGCGCTCTCGTAGGCGCTATCCCTGGCGCAATCGCGGGGGCTGCGATTGGCCATGGGGTGGGGGAGTACAACAGTTCTCGCGCTGCCATCGAAGCCGCAAAGGCCTTTCAAGCGGAAAGCACACGAGGGCGTGGGCAGGCTTCCGTGGATGCGTATCGGCGCGTGGCTGGCCTCTGGAACGACCCAAGCCTCACTACCGCAATCGAGCAGAATGCATCCCGGATTGCGCAGCATCATGCTGCCGGGCACACCCATATGCCTGAGTTCATGCACGACGTCCTCAAGGGTGGAGGTGAGCGCAACACGTTCATGACCAGTGTTCAAAGGTACCTGCCGAAGGCTCCAAAGACGGCGTCTGTCCACAGCAAGCTCGCCGACATCATGCAGGGCCTCGATCAGGGCGGGCAGCCCCCGATGAACGCCGACGCGCCGCAGATGCCTGCGGGCGGGCAGAGCGAGGGGGAAGCCATCGCCAGCCCGGATCAGGGTCAGACCGAAGCGATGGAGGGTGTCGACCGCGCCCACAAGGTCGTCGACAACATGATCTTCCTGGCGCAGCAAGTTCAACTGCCGCAGCTGGCGCAGGAGATGGAGCAGAACCGCGAGTCGCTTGCGAACCACTTCGCGGACGGCAACGCTTACCTGCCTCCGGAGCTTCAGCATCACTTTGCCCAGAGCGAGCACGCTGAAGCGTTCATGAAGAAGTACAAGCAGCGCTTCGGAGTCCCGAGCGTCAGCGGGGGCAAGAAGACCGCCGGCGTCATGGAGAACATGAAGCAGCACGTAGACAGCTTCCGGGGTCTCGCGCCGGGCGGCGTGGACATGGAGGAAGTTCGCAAGTACGTCCCTGACGCGCAGTATGCTGGGATGGTGCCGATGGGCAAAGCGCGCCAGCCCGGTATCGTGTCGCACGGCGGATCTCAGATGATGACTTGGGACCCGGAGCAGGTACGGCATCAGCGCGGCGCAGACCCGAAAGGCTTTTATCAGGCTTTCGCACGGCCGCAGACACCGCCGGCTGTTTACCAGGCGTACCAGCAGTTGTCGGAAGCGGCGGGTGCTCCGAAGACCGCCTCCGAGCAAGACGCGTGGCTCTCCTGGCGTACTCACCGCTAAGATTGAAGCATCATGCGCAAGATCTTTGAGCTTGAAGACCGCTTCTACACTGGCGAGCCCACGATTCAGCTCGTGATGACGAGCGACAATCGCGGAGGCCGATTTCTGGAGAAGCGCGCCTTCGACTCAGCGGCGTCTTCGCCTGCTTACGAGTACCTCAAGACGATCGCGCCCAAAGCGGGGCACTCCATCGTTCTCGTGAACGCCATGGGCGGTTACGAGGCCTACGACGACAACCGAAACGGGGACTCTTTCCCCAATCAGCCCGTGAACGTCGGAGTACCGGCGAAGTGCGGGCACAAAGGGTGTGAGGCTAGCGCGTGGATCGCGGCGGATGAAGTGCTCTCTAAGCACTACAAGTCCTTCGAGGCCCACGGCGGGATCTACAAGCACCACGTCAACAAGGATCCCTCGAAGTCGCTCGGCAAAGTCCTCAAGGCCGTGTGGAACGACAAGATGCAGCGCGTCGAGCTGCTGCTTGAGATCGTCAACGACCGTGACAAGGAGCTCACCAAGAAGATCGCCGACGGCGAGTACCCGGCGGTTTCGATGGGGTGTCACGTCAAGTACGACGTCTGCTCCATCTGCGGGCATCGCGCGCCTACGCGCAAGGACTACTGCGACCACGCGCGTAACAAGATGCGGCAGATCCTCTCGAACGGCGAGAAGGTCTGCGTGCACAATCCCAGCCCGCGCTTCTTCGACATCAGCTTCGTATTCCGCCCGGCGGACCCCACAGGCTTCATGTTGAAGAAAGTGGCAAGCGCCTACGAGCTCTGGTCGGAGCCCAGTTCGAAGATGGGAGAACTCGTGGAGCAGTACGAACAGAAGATCGCAGATGCCAAAAAACTCGGCGATATCCGCAAGCAGCTGCTCGGCCAAGTGGCGGCTTCACGGCGTGACAAAAACGTCGAGCAGTACAAGAGCACGGCTCGCGCAAACGCCAAGAGCCGCCGCAGCGCAGACGACAAGGACATCGCAAAGCTCTCGGCGTACCCACTGTCCGTGATCGCTTCGACCTTCGCTGCAAAGAACGCCGCTCTATCTTCAAGCGACGTCGCGAGGATCATGCTCAAGCAGGCGGGGTTTAACACCCCGAATTGGCTGGTTGATCGCGTAGTCGCGATGCAGCCAATCATCGAAGGCGTGTTCGCTCGCGACCCTTCGATTCGCGAAAAGCTGTCGCATCTGGTCGAGATCTCGGACGACAACGTCTTCCCGGGGCTCTTCGCGGCGGTTGACGCCTGGTCCGAGAAGTACGCCGGAATGTCAGATTACGCGCGCTCCGAAGCATACGGACCGTCGGGTTACAACCTCCCCGTCGGGCCGGGCGCGCTGTACCGAGCAAGCGAACCCGGAAGGAGCGACGTCCTGACGATGACCGACCCCCACACGGGGCACATGTACCAGACCACCCGAGGAGCGGCACAGGACCAGCATCACGCCAACATGAAGCATCGGCTGGCGGGTTCGGCTTTGGCGACGGCGCTCTACGGCGCGGGCATGTACGCAGGCGGTAAAGCGCTGGCGAATAAGTACCCCATGCTGAACAAGATCCCGAAGGCTCTGCCCTGGGCTGCTGGGGTTGCGGCGGCCGGATATCTCGGTGACAAGACCTATAAGGGTCTTCGCGACGCGACCTCGCCTCTTCGCAACAAGACGTACGTCACAGATCAGGGCCTGGAAGTCCCGGGTAACACCGAATTCGTAAAGGCTTCGGCCTTGACGGACCCCGCGTACTTGGACAAAGTCGCGTTCGATGTCATCGAACGCGTTGGGGATGTCCCGGATCCTATGAGCGCGCTGACGTTGAAAGTCGCCCACCAGAACACTTCCAGTGCAATCTCACAGTTGCTTCTGGCAGACATTGGCGATGATGAAAAAGTCGCCGCGCTGTGTTCCGGGATCGAGAGTGATTCCGGTCCGATCCAGCCGCCTGAAGTAAACTTGCAGGCACTGAGCGGCCGCATCGGCGCGATTCTGTTGTCTTAGGCTCGCCGGCCTAACCTAACGCACGAGGACTGAACATGAAGCTCAAGAGTCTGATCGGAAACATCGAGAACACCGGCTCCATCAAGACGGCATCACAGGCTGCTGCCCCCAAGACCGGCGGCGTCATGAGCGCCATCAACGAGGCGTTGGAGCAGGTCGAGCTCTCCAAGACCGCCTCGGCGCACACGCCGAGCGGTGACCTGGAGAAGATGGCGGCCGAGATCGCGGACGCGAACCGCGAGGCTGAGGTGTCGCACGTCGAGAAGCTCGGCGCTGCGATGGCGGACTCGTTCGTTCGCCAGATCGCGGCGTACGAGGCGGCCTCGGAGAAGATCGCGATGGAGAAGGCTGCGGAGATGAACGTGACGGCGGAAGAGCTCCAGCTCGTCCACGCCGCGCGCAGCAACCCGCAGGAGTTCATCGCCAAGATCGCGCAGCAGGCGGAGTTCGACGAGTACCAGAACGAGAAGATCGCGGCGGAGGTCTGGGAGACCACGGCGCAGGACACCGTTCGCGCGATTCACAAGACCGCGATGGACCACTACGCGGCCGGGTACGCGACGGTGGTCGAGGCGCTGCAGGGCTGAGATGCCTCACTCGGACGCCGACCTTCTGACTGCTCTCACAGAGACCCGCAAGATGGCCTTCGCCAAGCTTGCGGGAGCTCTTCGGGACGCCGTTGTTGAGCCCTACGAACGTGAGACGCGGGGCGTGAAAACGGCGGCCGATCTTGCGGCGGTGGACAAGACTCTCTTTCTCCACACCATGGTGCCGTGATGTCGAGGTCTGTTCCTTCAATCCGCGATACGGTCGACCAGATTCTTCGAGAGGTGGACGGGGCGCTTGTCCCGAAGCTCGCGTCGCGAAAAGCGACCAGCGCCCCTTCTCATCCGCTGAAGAAGCTGGCGAACGCTCTTCAGGAGTCTTCCGATCCTGAGCTGAACTACGACGTCCTTCACGTCGTGAAAACGGCCATGATCCTGGGCGACCTCGGCCCTCTTCCGACCCCGGATCTTCAACCGGAGACGGGCGATACGGTGAGCTCTGGCCTTCGCAAGATGGCCAACGCTCTTCGCATGGAAGACCACAACGATCACCAACGGCTGTTGGCTAAGGGCGCTCACACCCTTCGCGCTGGGCGCGGGCTTATGCTTCTTCGCGAACTGGTTAGGGAGTGACATGAGCCTCAAAGAAAAAATTGCGGCTGTTCTCGACATGCTGGCCGACGAGCACGACGCTCGGCCGGAGACTGTCGAGCGCGCCGTAGAAGCAGAAGACGTCATCAGCAAGTTCGCTGAGACGTATCGGAGCGCGACGGGCGAGGATCTGAGCAGCGATCTGCGCGAGCGGATTCAGACCGACGACGTCCTCCGTGAAGCGTTGGCGAAAGTCGCCTCGGCGGCGTCGAGCCGTCCTACCCCTCTCGGGGAAGCAGCTGACGCCGACCGTGATCACGATGACAGCCGCAGCAAGTCCAAAGAGGCGGCCGAGCGGCAGGCCTACGACAGGTTTGCTCAAGGCATTCTCGCGATCGGTCAGCGCTAAGACCGCAACCTAGTATTCCAACCAGAGGATCGAGGAACATGAAGCTCTCTCAGAAGTTCAATCTGTCCGGTCGCGACCCGATCAACGGTGCGAAGGCCGGCATCTACGAGTCTTTCACCCCTGTCGAGGTGCTCAACGCCTACGCGACCGGTACCGGTCCTGGCGTGCCCGACGACAACGGAACGATCGTCGCGGGTACGATCTCGCCCGGCCACGTCGTCGCTCTGACGGCCGCCGGTGCGGTGGATCTCGCCACGTCGCCGGACCTCAACGCCGCGAACGCGATCATGATGTTCGTGGTGTTCTCGGGCGACGACGACTTCTCCGGCGCCACTGCTGGCGCGGTGAACTGCTTCCACGGCGGCGCCCGGTTCGACACCGAGAAGTTCGACGCGGCACAGTCGTACACCCCTGGCGCGGCCCTGATCGTCTCGGCGGGTGTTCTCACCCCCAAGGTGGTCGGCGATCACGCCCAGATCCTCGGCTTCGTGGGCCCGCGCGGTGTGCTCAACGGCGTGCTCGACGTGTTCATGCCCCAGAGCGCCGGTTCCGGGAACTGACCCGCAACAGACTCAAGAAAGAAACAGGAGTAGACAATCGCCATGGCCGGTTACGCCACAGAGACCCCGCAGGTCAGTGCCCGCTTCCTCAACCAGTCGTTCCTCAATGCCATTGAGGGCGGCCGGACCAAGGAAGCCGCTGACGAGGGCACCAACTTCATCCGCGAGATCGTCCGTCAGGCGTCCGCCGTGCGTGAGATCCTCCCGCCGGTCGGCCTGCAGGACGACGAGATCGACCGCGACGAGCGGACGGACGAGCCCAAGAAGATCATCGAGAAGGAGCCCCAGTCGGTGGCGACCTTCGTCGAGTTCCAGGGCACCCCGTCGGCCTACTGGTTCCGTGGACCGCGCTACGCGGTGTTCTTCGGCAAGATCCTCTCGCCGAAGGCCACCAAGAGCAAGTTCCAGCTCATGACCTACCAGAACGACATCCGCAAGATCCTCGCGGACAACTTCGTGAAGGACATGGCGGACCAGGAGGACAAGTACTGGCGTCGTCAGTGTCTCGTTCTCACGAACAAGAACCCCGGCGCGCAGCGCACGAACGCTCCTGCGTTCACGTCGTCGGCCTTCAAGCGCGGCTTCCAGTCGCTGCTCGATCGCCGCCGCCCGATCGGCAAGATGCTGATGACCAAGTCGCTGTTCATGGAGGCGATCGACCTCCCCGCGACCACGGTCGGCAACGCCATCGCCGAGGCGCACTACAAGGAAGGCATCGAGAACGAGGAGCGCCTCTTCGGCGTGCCCGTGGTGACGACCGTCAAGTCGGACATCTACGATCCTCGCGAGGTGTGGGTCTACTCGCCCCAGAACTTCCTCGGGAACTTCTTCCTCCTTCAGGACGCGACCCTGTTCATCAAGCAGGAAGCGGACATGATCGAGTTCTACACGTACGAAGCGCCCGGCATCGGTATCGGCAACCGCCTGTCGATGCAGCACATCGTCTTCCCGGCCCGCGACTGATTCGCTCCCAGTTCCGGTAGGGTGAGAGACCCTCGTGAGCTACACTAGCCCACGAGGGTTTTTCTTTGCCGTACAAGAGCGACGCACAACGCAGGTTCTTCCACTCTGAGGGCGCACGTAAGGTGGGCATCACTCCCGCAATGGTGGCGGAGTGGGACGAGGCCTCGCGCGGGCACAAGGTGCCCGAGAAGGTCGAAAAGAAGGCCGACTTGGTGGCGTGGCGCCTGGGAAAGCTCGCCGTGCAGACCATGACGGCAGCGAACACGGTCCAAGGCCTTGGTAAGCCCCCGGCGCTTGGTAAGCCCCCGGCGCTTGCGCAGACCAACCGCTCGACCACAAAACCCGATGAGCTTCCCGGCAGCTTGAACCCGCGATCATCGTTGGATCAATTCCGCAGCACTGCCAGCGACAACGCGCAGCGCGGGTCCAGCGACAAGCTTCAAGTTGGGGAATCCCTCACGATGCCGACATGAGCGCTCCTGACACAAATGACCGGCTGACACGCCTCATCGAGGGGGCCGGGCCCGCCAACCCGTTCCGCAAGGCGTTGACGCCCTCGCGACCGGAGGAAGGCGCCCTCGACGCCAACGAGGGCTTTCACGGGCTGGAGAACCCCTCGGGCGGTCTGCCGGGTCCGATGATGGACGGACCCCCGTACACGGTGAAGGACGGTTCGTTTCGATTGTTTCACGCCGTGAAGCAGGCGTGGCACGCACATGATCGTATGGAAGAGCGCACGCCGTTCCACAAGACCTACGTAGACCAGCTTCAAAGAGCGGTGGACACGCTTCCTCTGGAAGGGAATCAATACCACCTCCCCCTGCGCGCCAAGGACGGAACGGTGGCGGGTTGGGCTCAATTCAAGCGCGTACCGAATCGTGAACGTCCGGTTCTGGCGACAGTGCTGGCTCCGCACATGACGCCTGGAGGCCAGAACATCGAGGCCCTGCTCAAGCAGGGGTCGGCGCCAGAAGCCAACGACACTCCGCGCGCGTCCGGAAAGTTCGACACGGATCATATTGACCCACGTCCGCCCGAGAGCTCTGCGTGGAATCGGCGGCACCAGCATCTGTTCTCACGAGAGACCCCAGGTTACGCCTTGGATCGGGCCTTTGACGGCGTGAACACCAGACCTCTGAACGAGGTCATTGAAGACGGGAAAGCTCCGGCTGAAACGGGGACCCTATGGTGATGGCCCTCAACATCAAGGCAATTACCGGCCTCTACCCGCGCGGGTTCTTCATTCAGTGGGACGTGCGTGAAGCGACTGAATCGGGCGAATACAAATTCGACGTCTACCGATCTGGCTCTCAATCGGGGCCGTGGGATCTTTTGGCATCCGGACTGACTGACCGGTATGCGTACGTAGATCGATTCGACGCTCCTTTCGACGCAACTACGGAAGCCGTACTGCGGCCAAATCAGTTGAACCTGTTTCGCTATTTCGTGTATCGCATCGTTGTAACTGCCCCCAGCGGTAAGACGGCTGAGGCGGTCGAAGACGGGCACCCCCGAGACGAAGGGGCGCTTAACGATCTGAAAATGAATCAGTATCAGCGAAAGGCCCTCAGGGACTTTCGTTTGTCGCTGAAGTTCAACGGCACCAAGTGCTGCATCCTCAAGCGAAGGCACTGGGGCGTCCGGTGTGACTGCACCGACAAAAAGACCAGGGAGATTGTCCGGTCGTCCTGCAAAAAATGTTGGGGTACGGGCATCGTCGGCGGATACTGGGCTCCGCAGCTCACATACGCTCGACGGAACGTCTCAACCAACGCCAGCGCCGTCACGCCGCAGGGCAAGAGCGACACAAACGACACCAAATTCTGGATGCCGGACTACCCTTCCCTGGAGTGCGACGACGTAGTCGTTTTCCTGCGAGATCAAAGCCGATGGCGTATTGATCAGACGGTTGGGACGGAGATCCGATTGCAGCAAGTCCATCAGGTGATCTCTGCGCAGTCCATCGATCGATCGCACATCCTGTACTCGCTCCCAGTCGACCCAGACGTAGAGAATCCGCTCCTCTGATATGGCAAAGCTGACGCCCTACTACGGGACGCCTCGAATCGACGGACAACACCCGGACGTGTTTCCGGGATCTCCGCTGGCGTTGATTGCCATCTTCGTCGAGGTCATTCGGCTACGCTTCAGCCAGGACAACAGCTACAAGCTTCCCTACTACTGGACGCAGGACCCCACGCCCGAAGAAGACGAAGACAACTCCGACGATAAGCCCCGGAAGATTCAGATCGAGAGTCAGTACCTACAACACCCTGACTCGCGGGACTTTCGACCGGCGATCTTTGTGGAACGCGGAGACATGTCCTTCTCGAAGATCGTCGTCGGCAACCGGGCCGAGTACGACGAAAAGACGGACTCAAACCTGTACGTGATGCAGGCCACGACGCCCATCAGCATCCTGTGCGTGACAAAAGATCGTGGCGAGTCGATGTCTATCGGCGAGATCGTCGCCTTCTACCTGGCGTCACTTCTTCCTGAGCTGCGCGAGACCTTCGGTTTTCAAGATGCGACGCTACCCATGCTTGCATCGACACAGGTCTATCGCCGAAGTTCAAACGACATCGAGGAGTGGGTCACCCCCGTGAACCTGCAGGTGACATGCAAACACCTGTGGCGGGAGCGCGTGATCGCACCCAAGCTGCGCGAGATTCAATTCAGTCTTGGTCTCGCACCCGACGGCAGCAACCCTACGCTTCTGAACCTGAGCCTCTATAAGGGCAGAACGGCAACGTAACCTTCACGTCGTGAAAGGCTTCTTATCCTTCACGCCGTAACCCCTGGAGAATCGCACATGGCACGGCCGCTCGTACTCGTCTTCCAAGAACTCGCCGCTCCGACGGCGACCCCGACCATCCCCGACCTCAACACGGTGATCGTCGGGCCTGCGTACGATCTCCTCGACTACCCCGACGATGCAGCTCTGATTCAGCTGACGTCGACTTACGGTCAGATCGATCAAGCGACCACCTACGTCCCGCCGTCGGTCGGCGAGGACGCGGTGACCGTTCTCGCGGGCGGTTACCCCAACCAGACCGCCGGATCGATTGTGGACCACGACTCGGTGGCCCTGTGGCTGAAGTACCCGCGCGTGATCCTGGCGTCCACCGTCGTCGGAATCACACCTGCGATCGGCACCAGCGTCACCACGAGTGCTCTCGATCAGACGCTGATCACCCTGGTGGGCGGCGTCTCGACCGAGGGCTTCGTCGCGGCCGGCGTCCGGGCTGGTGATCGGATCATCCTCACCTGTTCTTCCGGAACGGTCGCGCGCGTGGTCGCCAGCGTCGGTGAACCCAACGCGGCCGGCCGGGTTCCGACAGGGAACTACATCTACCTGCGTCTCACACAGAACCTCCCCTCGACCTGGAACTTCGGGGCAGGCACGGAGATCCGCATCGAGCGCGACCTTCCGATCCAGCAGCTGATCGACAGCTCGCACACGCTCATCACGTTCCCCGAGCCGGGGAGCGACACGATGGTGCTCAAGGGCGGCGTGCAACTCTCCATCTCGATCACTCCGGTGAGCACCGTAGATGTTCCGAGCCCTGCGTCCTCGACCGTGCTTCGCACGCTGTCGTACGCCGAGCTGTACCTCTCGTACCGCGCGCTTCGCCAGGACCTCCAGGACATCCTGAACCTGGACAGCGCGGCGCTCCAGACCGTCTCGGGGATTCCGACGGTGGTGGGCATCGGCAAGATCGACGCGCGCAACCCGCTCGCGGTTGGCGTGAGTGTGGCGCTGCAGAACTCTGGCACCGCTCCGGTCTACGCCTACGGCGTGTCGAGCAACGACCTCGTGGGGCACGCCAACGCCCGTGACGCGATGTCGAACCGCCGCGACCTCTTCTGCTTCGTCCCGCTGACGCAGGACATCGACATCCTCGCCGCCTACAAGACGGAGTTCGAGTCCCTCGCCGATCCGCTTCAGGCCCTCGCCGACGGCGTCGTTCAGAAGTTCCGGATCGTGGTGGGCTCGATCCCCCTCCCGGTCGCTCAGACGATCTCGGAGGGCTCGATCTCGGGCGTCTCCTCGCAGTCGGGTGCGCGCACGAATCTCTACCGCACGATCACGCTGTACGGCGCGTCGACGGGGTCGATCAGCGTGAACTCGGTGGTGCCCGGTGACACGGTGACCATCGGTCTCGTCCCGCTGGCCGGGCTCTCGGCTCCGGAGCTCGCCTCCTGGCAGAAGCGTCGCGGCAACCACCTCGTCGGTCACGTGAACGACTCGGACAACCGCGTCGGTGGCTCGGGCAACTCGGTCTTCGAGATCATTCCTGGAAACTCGCGGTGGTCGGACACGACCAGCGCGGGCACGGCTGGGGTCGGCGATGAGATTGAGATCAAGATCACCGCTCCCGATGGGACGGTGAAGCTCTCAAACCTCGCGTACGCGGACCTGACGTCGAGCACGACGGCTATCGCGGCGACGGGAGCGCTCACGGTCGTGGTGGCGGGCTCGATCAGCCCCGGTGAGACGTTCACGCTCAACGACGGGGCCAACCCCGCGACGGTGTTCCAGTTCACTTTGGGCGGCTCGGCGTCGGGCTCCAACGTGGCTGTCAGCCTGTCCGGTTTGACGACTGCGGGGGACGTCGCCACTGCCTGCCGCACTGCCATCAACAGCGTCGGCGGAACGTTGAGGATCAGCGCTCAGCTCCCCGTCGGCGCGGTGATCGCTCTGACCAACGACGCGGTCGGCGCTGCCGGAAACACGACGAGCTCGGAGACGGTCTCGAACAACGGCTTCATCCTGACCAACATGGCAGGCGGGGTGTCGGCGAGCTCTTCGGTCGTCCGCTACGACATGAAGAACCCGACCATCGTCGGCGGGCCCTACACGGTGGCTTACGCGGTTTCGGCCGGCGTGGCCTCGGTCGGCGTGTCCATCGCGGGATTCGCGATCACGATCACGGTCGACGGCACCTCGCACGATGCCAACGACGTGATCACTGCGGTCAACAACAGCGCGGTGGTGTCGACGATCCTCGTCGCCTCGCTTGCATCTGGCACCGGTGCTGATCTCGTGGCCGCCGTCTCGGCGACCGACGTGGTGCCGCAGAACAACGTCTGTCTGGCTGAAGTGGTTCTCAACGACAACCTCTTCAACCGCCTCGACGACACGACGGCGAAGTTCCTCACGGACGGCGTGAAGGCCGGCGACACCATCGAGATCCCGCTGGATCCGAACTCCTACGGCCCCGCAGCTTTCTCGGATCGGCTGCTCACCTACACGGTGGCGTCGGTGCTGACCGAGAACCGCATCCTGATCACTGCGGCGATGGACGACACCGCCACGGCGGCGGTTGAGCTTCCGCACTACTACTCGCGCGACCTGCAGAACCGCTTCCTGACCACGACGGGCACCAACGCGATGAACTATCGCGTTCGTCGTCGCCTCTCGAAGGACGACCAGGTCGAGGCGCTGGTGACCACGGCCCAAAGCATTCGCTCCAAGCGCGCCACGATCGCCTGGCCCGACACGGTTCAGGTCTCGGATCTGCGCAACGGCTCGCTCCCGCGCAGCAAGGCCTCGGTGCGCACCCTCGCGGGTGACGTGCCCGGCTACTACGTGGCCTGCCAGGTGGGCGGCGCCTGCGCCGGTCTCCCGGCCCAGCACGGTCTGACAAACCTCGGCCTCTCGGGCGTGAACGTCCTGCGGCACTCGAACGGCTACTTCACCGAGAAGCAGCTGACGATGCTTTCGGACGGCGGCTTCTTCGTGATGATCCAGAACACGCCCGGCGCGCTGCCGATCTGCATTCACCAGCTCACGACGGACCCGTCGGCGCTGGAGACCGGCGAGCTCTCGGTGGTCAAGAACGTGGACTTCATCTCCAAGTTCTTCCTCGACCTCCTGGAGCCCTTCATCGGCGTGTACAACGTCACTCAGGCGACGCAGAACGCGATCTTCCGCGCCATCTCCGATGGCTCCGAGGGTCTTACGAGCCGCTCGCTCGATCGGATTGGGCCGCCGCTCATCAGCGGCCAGATCACCTCGCTCAAGGTCTCGGACTTCGACGCATCGCGCATCGAAATCTACTTCCGTGGCGTGGTGCCGCGCCCCCTCAACACCATCGCGTTCCATCTGGTAGTGTGAGGACATGAGCGACTACAAGTACGATTACCTGCTGGCGGACCAGTTCGAGAAGACCGCGATCTTCGGAATGCTGGCCGCCGGCGCCGCCCGCGCAGCACCTCTGCTTGCGCGGGCGGGGACCGCCATCGCGTCGAGGGCGGCTCCGGCCCTTGCGCGGGCGGGGACGGCCATCGCCGAACGGGCGGCGCCCGCAGTCGCACGCGCTGGTCAGTCCTTCGCTCAACGCGCGGCCCCGGCCGCCGGACAGGCGGCACAGGGTATTGGCGGTCGCATCATGCAGTACGGGCGCAATCTGGGCGGTGCCATGAAGACCGAGGGTTTTGGCGGTACGGCCAAGAACCTCGCCAAGGGCATGTTCGGCTTCGGGCCCGCCGAAGGGGCTTCTGCGGGCGCGAAGATGATTCACGGCGCAGGTCAAGCGGCGGGGACAGCCCAGGGCGTCTACGGCCTGGGCAGCGCGGTCTTCGGCGGAAGTGGCGACAGTGGTGGTCAGAACAAGACCAATTCACTTCGTGAAAAGCAGGCGCGGTACACCTTCAAGGGGGCGAGCCACAGCCCCCTGCAGAAGGCGCTGCATCTGTCCCCGTACGCGGCTTGGATGGGGTCGCAGCTGCTTGAGGACAAGCACCCGACGCTCGCCAAGGGCCTGAACCTGGGGGCCTACGCGCTCTACGCCGGAATGGCCGGCCATGAGGCCCTGACCAATCCGAACGAGCGGCTTACGAGCGGCACTGACGCCTTGGCGCTGACGGCCATGGGAATCGCTGACCTGGCGCGCATGCGCCGTAACTCTCAAAACTCCACGGCCGAAGGCCACTAGACTTCAGGAAACGCCATGCCGCAGCCCTATCCGATCGGTGTCACCAAGAGCCTGGGCACCTGGAAGTTTCAGCAACACCACGTCGAGCGCGCGCTCGACAACGCGTCGTATGACGCCGTACACCCGGATGACACGCTCATCCTCGCGGGTCCTGCCCGCAAGGAAGTGTCGTCGCGCACGCCGCGCACGCTGATGGCCCTGGGCATGTTCCAGTCCTTCGGCATGCAGTCACAGGCGCCCGTGTCGCCGGTCATGGCGATCGGCTCCGGCCGCAGCTTCATGCTGCGCGGGAAGTCGCAGTCCAGCTGGAACCTCACCCGCGTGATGATCAACGGTCGGAACCTTCTCCGGGCGCTGTATCACAACGCGGTCGAAGTCGGCGCCATCGACTCGTCGAAGTTCGACGATCCGGCGGCGCTGTCGGCGAACTCGCAGTTCTTCATCAACCTGGACAGCGAGCTCTTCTACATCCCGTTCGGCCTCGCGGTCGTCATGCGCACCAAGAGCCGCACGCTCGTCGCGGGCTGCTACCTGGAGCTGTGCATGATCAACAGCTACGGCGCGCAGATCGCTGCCGGTCAGGCGATGGTGGCCGAGCAGGTCAGCGGTGCGTGCGATCGCATCCTGCCCTTCCAGGCGACCGACAGCATTAGCGGCATCGAGGGCAACGGTCGCGCCGCGATGGATGCCGTCCTCGGTCTCGCTGGCAACGTCTTCCCGGTGGCGAACAACGCCAGCATCCAGACGTTCGACGATGGGGGCCTCACCAACGGCGACGTCGATTCTACTGCTACGTGATACACTTGAGGCCAAATGGCCTCACCTCGTAATCGCGCGCGTCCTTCTGCTCGAACGGCCCGGGTTGCGGATCCACTGGCTCCGCAGGCCGGGTCGATGCCTTTTGGCGGGATGGCAATGGCCCGCCCCCAGAATGTCATCGAGCGCGGGGTCATCATGGCTGTCGATGCCCAGCAGCAGATGTACCGCGTCCATCTAAATAGCGGTCGAACCATGCTGATGGCCCGCATCCGAACTCATCCCGGGGACGTGGTGGTTCTTCCGGTGGGCGTGTTCGTCATGGTCAGCTTCGCGCTGGGCATGCCATACATCATCGGGGTGCTCCCCCCGGAATCGGCAGTCGTCAACGAGGAGAACGTCACCTCGGTCACGGACGTCGACGGGCATGGGGGCGAAGACCCGCTGCTCGGTCGAAGCATGGGTGTGACCTCACGAGGTCCCAACGAGCCGGTCGACGTCGTACCTGGGGACTTCGTCGGCACAGGCCCCGACGGCTCCTCGGTTTCGGCGCTTCACGGAAAGGTGGCGCAGCTGCGTGGGTCACCGCTCGCAAAGGTACAAGCGTTCGGGGACAACGACCTCGTTCAGATCATTGCGGGGGTGATGCGGACTGTCACCTGGATGGGGGAGTCGCGCGTAGTCAACGACGAAGGCAAGACGTCGTTTCAATGGCGAGGCGGTACCGATCAGCTGTCGCAAACCGGCGGTGACGAGGAGCGATACACGATCAAACTCGATGTTGGCCACACCGGCAACATGATCAATCTGGAGGTCTGTAACCGCGACAACCAGGCCGTGTTTCGTTTTCACGTCAGCCCTGAAGGGCGCGTGGAGCTCTACGCCGCAGGGGGCTTCAATCAACACTCGGGCGACAACGACGGCGCCGTGCATCCGGTGAACTACCACGGCAGCGTGGCTGAGGTGGTGACCGGTGGCGCCTCCCGTCAGGTGTCGGGGGATGTCACCGAGACGCACGAGGGCAATCGCACCGAAACGGTCTCTGGGAATCACGCGGTGACCGTAGGCCAAGATTCCAGCCTCACGGTGAGCCGTGATCAGAACGTGAGCGTCGGTGGAAACTCCACCACGGTGGTGACGAGCGACATGGCCGTCAACACCATGGGAGATTGCAAGACCACGGTGGTTGGCCCGGGGAAAGTTCACTCCGTGAAAACCACGGGTGGAGACGTCACGGTAGAGACGCAGCTCGGGGCGTTCGATGTGGCAACCACCGGAGGAGTCATCTCTCTGAACGCGCTGACGGGGCAAATGCGCCTGACCGCGTCGATCATTGAGCTACTGGCATCTACGGGCTCGATCAGCCTGGGCGCGCCTTCCGGCAATATCACCATCGGTAGCGGTGCGGCCTCGGGGGCAGTGCGCTGGGAGCAGTTGAACGTGATCCTTCAGACGCTTGTTGGGCAGATCAGCGTACTGAACGCCCTAGTAGCGTCTCACGTGCACCCGCCCCCGGCGCCACTGCCGGTCCCCTCTCCGACTCTTGCGCCTTTGGCTTCACCTCTTTTTCTGAATCTTTCTGAGGCTAGGAGCCCGGTTAGAATCGGTTGACTTACAATTATTCCTGCGAGCAACTCACATGAAGTGGGGCCGCAGGAGATTCTCATGAGCAACGTGGCCATCACCGTTACCGCGAACGGTAACTCGACCCTCAACGACCTTCTGGGCATCGAGGCGTACGCCAAGCCTGGGACGTGGGTCAGCCAGTCCTTCAGCTTCGGCAGCGTGGTCACCTTCGAGGTGCCCGGCAACGTGTGGACGCGCCTGCGCCCGCAGCTGAACGCCCTCGCCAACCGCCGTATCCCGGCGCTCGACTCCGCCGGTCTTCCGCTCGCCAGCGGCAAGACCATGCCGGCGCTGTCGTACTCGATGGACTGGGTCCCCGGCGACCGCCCTCGGGTGGGTTCGGTCAGGATCAACACCACGCTCGTCGACCTCTCGTCGGGCTCGACCCTTACCGTCGCGGGCACCAACCTGCTCAGCGGTACCGCTGCGTCGCTGATGCTCCAGACCTGGTCGGCTGCGTACTCGTACGGCAACCCCGGGACGCGCACCTTCACCCGTGCGGTAGACGCTCTTCGCGTCGACGCCGTGGCCAAGGGCCCGCTCGGCAACAAGATCGCGGTCTCCGTCGAGAAGGAGGCCGCCTCGTCGTCCGTGGTCGTCACCATGGACGCCGATGGCGAGATCTACATCAAGGTCACACCGATCACCGACTTCTCGACCTCGACTGCGATCGCTGCGCTCATCAACGGCTCCTCGGCCGCGAACGTGTGGGTCTCGGCGACGGCGCTCGTGGCCGGCGCACGCATCAGCCCCACCAGCACCGTGTCGGTCAACGGCATCTCGCCGGGCGGCCTCACGGCGTCGAACGCCGGTCAGATCGGCAAGGTCTACCTCTCGGGCGGCGACGGCGGCGGGCTCGCGCGCCTCGACGTGCCGGTGGTGGCGGGCGCTCCGGCGAACCGTCTCGTGCTCGTGTCGAAGACCGCTGGCAACCAGCAGAACCTCATCACGCTGACGATCACCGTGAGCAACGGCGGTTCGACCGGTGCGAGCCTCAGCGGCAACAACATCACGGTGGCGTGCAGCGGCGCCACTGAGACCCTGGCGAACATCGTCTCGGCGATCAACGGCGTGTCGGGCGTGCCCGTCGTCGCCAGCGCGGTGGGCTCTGGCTCGCTCCGCGCCCTCTCGAAGTCGTGGCTCTACGGCGGTGGCGGCGAGACCCCTGTCGCGACCGTTGGCGGCAAGGCGGCGGTGATCACCGCGCAGAGCGACACGGCGATGACCATCACGGTCTCGTCGGCCGCCCTGGCGGTGTCCCCGGCTGTCTCTGTTGGGGATCAGCTGGCGCTCCAGCTGCAGATGAACTACGGGCTCGTCTCGGCGCCTCTCGGCGCTGCGCAGGCGTGATCAGCGGCGCTTCTTAGCCGCCTTGCGATCACCGCCGACACCCGGCAGCTCAGGAATCTGGGTTGCCGGGTGTTCGCCATCCGCCGCCCCCGCTCCGACCTGCTCCTCCCCCTCAAAGAGACCTTCCTCGGTCGCGTTCGCCTGCTGAATGGCGAGCTCGGTCGGAGTGATCTCGTACTTGTCCTTCTCGGTCTGCGTGAGAACTTCCTCGCGCTTCTCGACCGGGGGCCCCTCAGCGATCACCGGCTCGCCAGCTTCAGGCGGATCCATGGCGGCGCCGTCGGTGTCGATCTTCCCACCTGCCTTGGGCGGCGCGATCTTGCGCACGTAATCGAGCGACGCAGGCGTTGCCACGTCGGGCGCGCGGAGCGTGATCTCCATGTCGAGATCGTCGGACCCATCGGTCTCGACCTTCTCGATGCGAAGAAACACCTCCAGGCGCTTGTCGCCCATCACGATCTCGAAGGGAATCTGGTTGTTGCCGCGCTTGGGAAACTGGAAGTGGAGGACCTCACCGGTCTGCGTGCTACGGATGTGACCCGCGAGACCCGCCGTGTCGTGCTGAACTGAGACCTTCATGTATACTCCTGTGGATGGCTCCGAAGCTGCTGATCGAGCTCCAAGAGATGCTCGTAAGACTACAGCGCATAGACCTTCTTTCCAAACTGGCTCGCGCGAAACAGCAGATGGAAGCCGAGCAACTCGCCGCAGGAGAACGCGCTCATGACATGGGTCTCGGTAAGCCCCCAGGCCCCTGAAGGGCTCACTCAGGCTGCGCAAGCGGTCGCTGAAAGCCTCGGCGTACTACAGACCGCGTTGCAGGTCGTGAAGGTCGAGGCGCAGGCGACGGCGTTGCTGGTCACCTCTACCGAGAGTGCGGCCGTCACCGCCGCCAATGCCGCCATTCAAGGTGTGATCTCGACGGTCAACAGCGCCATCGACGCCGTGCTCGATGACACGGGCCTGTTCCTACTTCCTATTCCGCTCCCGAAGATCGGTAGGGCGCGCCTGTCTCCGTTTGGGGGCATCGACGACAATCAGGGTTTCGGCAAGGGAAATGACGAGGGGTCAAACCTCATCGAGTACCCGGTCAATAACATCTTGGCCCGGGCCTCCGAATCCGAACGAGCGGTCTTCGAGTCGAACGAACTTCTTCAGCAAATCCTTAGCCCGCCCGACATGATTCTTGGCGGGAACGCCCACGTGCTGAAGACCATCTCCGAGGCGCTCTTCGACGCCGGCGACGCCAACCGTCCGCGCTTCGGATCGAGTGAAACATTCGGCTACGCGCTTTTTTTGGCCGGCTCCTCGAACGTGTCGGACCTGCTGTCTGTCGCGTCTTACTTTGACCGACTGATCGGAGGCTCGGTGAGTTCTAACCACGTGGGGTCGTCACGTGGAATGAGTCACGTGGTTCCTCAAGGCGTCCGCGTATCACCCTCTGGTCGAAACAACTTCGCCATCATCGAGTGGGATCTGGTTTCAGCGTCCGTGGCCCTGGGCAGCTACGACAGCGCCACGGTCTACGTAAACAAGTACGCCGTGATCCGATCGACAGATCTTCGTGCGCGCGGCGCGCGGTCTGTACAAGACCTGTTTCCCACCTCCGAGCTCACGGAGGGGCTCACCGGCGTCTACGGAGCCAAGGTGCTGAAGGTCGCGGAGTATGACGGCGTGGTGACGCGCTACGTCGACTCCGAGACGCTGAATCCGGCGACAACGTACTACTACCACGTCGCCCTTTCGACGCGCGTCGACCCGAGCATCATGCCTGTCCCTGACCAGAGTGGCGTGCTCAGCGAAGAGGCTGCCGCAGGCCAGGCCGAACCTCAAGTCATCGGGTTTGGGCCGCTCTCCAGCGCCGTTCAGTTCCGGAAACCTGCGCGCCGCGACGACTACGGCGGTCGTGGGCTGAGCAAAGCTCCCGACTTCATTCGAACGCCTTCCGTCGTGGCGCTGGTACCACCCCTCAACGGAATCATCGACTACATCCAGACGTACCTGACGTCTTTGGGCAGCCGCATTCAAAATGCGGCCACGCGTAATCAGCAGCTGATCGACTTTCTGGATAGCGAGATTCGCCGATACGGCCTGATCATCGACCAGATCAATGCCAAGTTGACACAGCTTCAGTCGTTCTTCGCAACACCGAGTTTTCCAGCAGGCATCTACGGAACGCTTCGTTCAGGCACCGGAGGTGCCACCAGCTTCATTGCAGACATCGCAGCAGCGCTGGCGGATGACTCGGACGAGAACGCCCCGCCGTTTCGCAGCGGGGACGAGTTCACAACCGGTGTGTTGATGCTGGCGGTGGGCCCCAACCCCGCCCCCGTTCTGGCCGCCTTTGATCTGCTGAAGGCGCTGCTGACCCCCTCCGCGAATGCTGACCCTGCCCTCGCGGGAATTCGATCGATCAACACGCAACTCGCGGCGGTAGAGACCGACTTGGTCAACCGCATCACCGGTGGTACCAACGCTGTCGAGAATGCCTCGGTGACATTCAACGCAAACATGACCCCGCGAGCGGCGGGGGCTGGAGACGCTACATGCGACCCACAGTGAAGATCTCGTCTTTCACGCTACTCACTCCCAACGGGACCTACGAGGCGGGCTCCATCGCCAAGCTCCTGTGGCTCGTGGTCAGCCACCGCCTCCACCACCTCGTCCGAGGGGAAGGCTGGATCGACTGATGCCCACCTACGACTATCGCTGCGAGCAGGGCCACGCGCACGAACACTTCTGCAAGATCGCAGAACGCACGGATTCGCGCGCGTGCCCCGAGTGCGGGGAGACCGCCAAGTTCATGATCGCCGCGCCGGCCGTCATCTCACACATCGTGGTCGACTACCCCGGCTCCAAGAAGCACAAGGCGGGGTACCAGCACTCGCACGGCGACCGCAAAGGCACCAAGATCCAGGTGGGCGCAGGCGGCAAGATCACGCCGTCCGACGAGCCCAAGGCCCCCGCCAACGGCGCGATCTGGAAGAACCCGCTAGGCTGACGCCTGTTCGGCCGCCGCGTCGGCTTCGAGCCGATGCAGGTCCACGTTCATCCGCATGAGATTGAGGACGCGTTCCGCGAAAAGGCGAAGAGCCTCTTGGTCCGGGACATCGGTCTTCTTCTTGGCGAGATGACTGGTCATGCCGAGCCACAGGTTGAAGAGCGACTCAAAAGACATCTCCCCGGTGGTCCACCCCTCGACCGAGGAAAAGCTCATCGCGAGATGACCCTCATCCACGAGGACGCGCATCAGGACAAACGCATCAGCGGTCAAGCCGTTGTTGTCCGTCGCCTCCTCCTCCGAAACCCCGCCGTCATCGCGGCGGTCAAAAACACGGATCTCAAGGGGGCGCTTCTTGGAAAGATCGTAGCCTTCAACCATGCGCGGGAAGCTATCACAGCCGCGCTAAACTTGAAGCATGTCCATCGTTCTTGACGGAGAGAAGATCGAAACACCCGGCCTGGAAACGGTCTCGTGGCTCGATGACCCAAAGGTCCCGGTGACCACGGACGTCAATCCGCGCACCCAGTGGATCCGCGCGATCGTGATGCACACGGTCCACGGCAAAGTAGGGAAGCTTCTTCCCGGCGTGAAATCGTCCACCCGGGCCGAGAGCTACGCCAAGTACCAGGCGAACACGAGTCGGGACGTGTCCTGGGACTACACGATCGACACAGACGGAACGATCATCGTCTCCAACGACCCGATCAGGCACTACACCTGGCAGGCGACGAGCGTCAACCCGATCACCCTCGGGATCGAGCTGGTCCAGGAGGACAACGGGGACCTCTACGAGGGGCAGATCGACGCAGCTGTGCGGTTCCTCGACTGTCTCACCCGGGAGCTGGCCGACCACGGGCACCCCATCCAGCGTCAGGTCCCGGTATCGGCGGAGGGCAAGGTCGTCAAGGGCGTCATCAAGCGCATCGCGAACTCCAGCACAGCCAAGTCGGTTGTCGGGATCTACGGTCACCGCAATCAGACCACGAACCGGGGTGCCGGCGACCCGGGCGACTTCATCTTCGATGCGCTGCTCAAGGCGGGGTACATGGGGTTCTGCCTTGACACGGACGCAGACCTAACCTTCTGGAAGGGTGTGCAGTCTGATCACGGGCTGACGATGGATGGGGTGCCGGGTAAGGGCGTCCAGAAGATGCTGCTTGAGAATGGGCACAAGCACGGGCTGCTGGTGTCGCGTCCCGGTGACTGACGCGCCCCTGTCATGGCCAAAAGAAAACCACCCCTTTGGACGCCCCAGGACGGGGCGGGGTGGTCGCCCAGGACGGGCTAGAAGGACCAGCGGCGTTCGCCGCCGTCGTCGACGTGCGCGGGCACGTCGACGTACTCGGCCGGGGGCAGGCCCCCTTTCGCGGGGACGGGGTAGACCCCAGCCGCCGCCGCGAGGCGGATGGCTGCGGCCAGCCCCGCGCCGTCGTGGTCGACGGCGCGGAGGAGATCGGCCCACCCCTTGTCGTCCCCGCGCAGGCGGGGATAGTTCCGGCCGGGTTTGAACCCGGCGGAGGCCTTTTCGACCTCCGTGGGGGGCGTTCCGAGGGTCCGGCGCCCCCCGGCCGCCGCCGCCACGGCGGCGTCCACCGCCGCCCCCCTGCGGTGGGCGTCTCGCCCAAGGGGGACGCCGCCCCCGGGCTTGCCGCGAGGCCGCGTGTAGTACGCGGCCGGGTTAAGGCCGAGCAAGCGTGCCGACTGCTCGGCGCGATCCACACCGAAGGGCCACCGGACGCCGGCGCCGCCGTTGTTGTTGGTGAGGAGGGCCGCGCAAACCGTCTGGATGTCATTCATTGTTCAGTCTCCGAAACCACGCCCAGAACCGGGGCGTGCGGTCTTCGTTCTTTTGTACCCCGAGACGAAGATCGCCCGGTTGAACCACGGTATGTGGCTCTATATTCTTATACCCGGTTTACCCCCCCCTTTTTTTTGACCAAAAGAAACCACCCCTTTGAACGCCCCAGGACGGGGCGGGGTGGTGCCTCCAGGACGGAGGTCTTCAGCGAACGGAATCGCCCGGCTTTCCGGTTCGATTCCGCAGGGACACGTGAAAGACCCGGTTTTCTTCGGGCTTCACGTTCGCCGCGCCGAGGGCGCGGCAGAACTCGGCGACCAGCCCGTGCAGGGCCGACTGGTCCTCGGGGCGAACCCAGAGGACCCAGGACCGTCGCCCTTCGGCGTCAGTCCTCAGCGCGGGCGTCGGGTCGAACTCGACCTCGAACGCCGGGGTGGCGGCGATCGCCGCAGAAATCGCCGCCTTGTCCACCCCCTTGAGGATGGACTGATGGAGCAGAGTCACGTGGAGTGACTCCTCCGCGATGGGGAGCGTCTCCCCATCGTTGATCGCGGCCTGCGCGGCTTTGAGCCGCGCGAGGCCTGCACCCTCAAGCTTGAGCTTGAGGATGCCTGCATATGTTATTTGCATATAGGCTTATACCCGCGCCAGACCCCCTTTTTCGCTCCGCCGGGCGGGGTGTTCACCCCGTGAAATCAGGGGTATCCTATCCTTGATCCACCATGGCCAAGATCACGCTCACCGGTAACCTGTTCATCCAGCTCGCTGGAGAGTCCAAGCCGGCCCCGCTGCCCCTCAACCTCGACATCGCCTACACCGAGAAGTCGGTCGTCGATTACGCCTGGACCACGGCGCAGACCAACCTGGCCCTGAGCCAGGGGACCGTCACGGCGCCGCGCTTCATCTTCGTCGAGGTCACCGAGGGGGCCCTGGCCCTGACGACCGCCGTGGGCGGAACCGGGGCGACGGTGTACAGCGCCAACCCGACTCCGCAGGCGGGTGATTCGCCCGCTCGGGGTCTGATGTTCACGTACCACACCAGCGCTTCGCAGTACTACGCCACTACTACGGGGCCGACTCGGGCGAAGATCTGGTTCTTTGAGTGAGGTGGTGACGCGCAACTTGATGAACGTGCTTTACAACAAGCACCACGGCGCCAAAGTGGCGCACATCAAGATGGCAAGCTACATCGAGACTTGTATGGACTTCGGGCTTTACGGCCCGTTCTTCGCGCAGTCTGCGTGACTCAATTTCCGAGTGGCCGCGTTGTAACAAACGCGGCACATCGGGGCATACACATCCTCAGCCCCCAAAAGAACCTGGGCCGTCTCCTTTGACCGACGATAGGTCAGCCTCGCGTGATCGGCGCCACACAGGTCGCAGACGGCAGTGAGCTTGAAGATCTCGTCGGCGAGAGCCAGGATCTGAGGCATCGGGCCGAATGGCTCGCAGCGATAGTCACAGTCCAGCCCGGCGACGTAGACCCGAAGGTCTCGGCGCAGAAGCACGCGAACATTCTCGATCAACGAGGCGTCGAAGAACTGTGCCTCGTCGATCGCGACGATTTTCGTCCCGGGGCGGACCCTCTCAGCAAGGCTAACAGCATCCGAGGGGTCCACAGCCCAGGCGCTGATACCCAGAGACTCAAGATCAAGCCCTGCATGGGACCGCACTACGCCTACGCCATTGCGGGTGTCCGAAGCAGGGACGAAGACCTGCGTAGGCAACTCCGAATAGCGCGTCCGCTTCACTGCGCGGATAAGAGCCTCGGTTTTCCCGGAGAACATCGGGCCCGTGTAGACGGTGAGCATCGGGCCGGAAGGTATCACGAGAAATCAGGTCCGTCCCATAAGCGCCCGAGCCCCCATGGCAGCGCGCTCCAGCCCGCCCAAAGCCCGATGAACGAGCGGACGGCTCGCCGTGCGCTTCAGAATAGACTGGTAGCTCTTGGACATGACAGGAGCTTCAGCCCCCAGTCGACTGGCAGCTTCCGCCAGCGCATCCATCGTCATGGGTCGAACGTGATGAACCCGCTGGGCTGTCGACAGCGCTTGCCGAGCCTTTGGGTTCTGTGTGTTGACGACCATCGTAGTTAGCTCCGACAAGGGAATCGCCGGCCCAACCCGGTAGGCGCCAGGAGCTTCAGAAAAAAATTTGGCCGGAGTGCTCTGGCTGACACTGCGTGGGACAATAAATCCGCCCTCGCGCGGCCCGTGGGCAAAGGTGTCGTTCCAATACTCGCGCAGGGGCTTATCTTGCGTGTAGTACACGCCCGTGCCGAACGTGTTTCGGTGCCCGGGCGCCAGCTTGCCGGACGCTACGATCTGCCCCAGGTTGCCCGAGCCGTGGAAGTCGTGGCCGCCACTCAACGCCTTCATGGCGCGGCGAACCTGCTTCTCTCGTGTGGAGACCGTACCCACCTTGGTGATGGGATCCGGAAGTTTGTTAATATAATCCTTAAGGGCTGTAGCCTGCTCTTTTTTCCGGGCTTTGCCGAAACGTTCCAGCGCGGCCAGGTGTGTCGGGATAGGGGGCGGCGATGCGAGAGCATGAGGCTGCGCCATATGCGCAGCCATTAACACGGCTCTGAGCCCCCACTTACGGCGACGAGCGGCCATGGCTTGGCGGATATCTACGAGGACGCCTGCCTCTTTTTCTAGGTCGCGCATCATTTGATTCTCAACCGCTCTTTCAGATAGTGACGCGCATGCTCCAGAGCCTCAGGAGAAACAAGCTGCCCTGTGCGCCACTCATCAGGAATTGAAGTCTTAGGATCAAGACCTTTCAAGATGTGATCTTGATGCGACTTAATACGATCTATCTGCGCATCTACCCAGGCTGCGTCGGCGTTATGCGGGGCGTTCAAAGTAACAAGAACTCCTGAATGGCGTCCGGCTATATCCTTGATACCACCCGAGGTAGGGCTAATGAGATCTAAAGCGAATGCGCGCGGCCCCACCTGATTGACGTCAAACAACTTAGATTTCTCGGTATGAACCCCGTGTGTGTTTACTACATTCGAAAAGTAATGACGACGCCGCCCAGACTCCTCAGTCGATGGAGCATTTCCATGGCGGTTAGAGGTCCAATCTGCCCCGTCGTTATCCAGAGCTTGGTGATAAATTTCTTCCGTATCTGGGCCAAAAAGCCGGTCCAGTTTGCGTTGCTGCCCGCCGAAGACGTGAACGTTTCTCAGGCCATAAAGGCCGCCTAGAGACATGCCGATCGCGGTACCAGCTCCTACCCGCTTGAGCGTCTTGGCCCAGTCATGAGGCGCCTTCTCAGCCTCTTCCGAGCCGTGCTGCTTGTAGACGTCATACAAGCCTCCCGCTACTGCGCCGGGAATAGCACTCCGCAACATAGGGCGCGTGACCAATTCCGGTCGAGCCTTCAAAGCCTCGAAGAAGTAACGAAGGACCTCAGGCGTCGGCACGATGAATCATCCCAGGCTCGGGGTTGGGGTTCGTCGGGTCGATCTGCGCGTTGTCCTCGAAGGCCATGTTGACGCCCTGAGCATCCCGCAGGCGCTGCATGGCCGGGTCCAACGGCTTGAAAGGGGTGCGGCCGCGCGCAACGAGGCCCAGGTCTTCACCGCTGAGCTTGTGGAGGCCGTAGGCCGCCAAGACCGTTTTCACGGCGTGAGGATCATAGATCACGAGCGGCCTCCTTCAGCTCAGGGCAATCCACCACGGCGTACCGAGTCAACGCCGACAGACGGATCAAGAAGGCCAAAATGGCTTTGGCGTCGTTCCTGTCCAGGCCATCGCACAGGTTGCGAACGTCCTCTTCCAGATGCTGGGCGATGCCGTGCAGGGTGATACCCGCCATGTCTCCGAGGAAGACCGTGTGCAGCTGCTGTACGCGGGCGTCAAAGCGATGACCGAGGGCCAGCGCTGCGCCGACGGCGTCACTCGTCTCACAAGGGCAAGACGGCTCCAAAGGCCCCACTGAGAACGAGGGGACCATAATCGAAGAGCCGCAGCGATTGCAGACGCCTATCGAAATCATCCGTGATGCCGTCGCCTGTGGTGATGAGGCTGGGCCGTGGCCAAGTTCGGCGTGTCACCCATCATCATCTGCTGGTTGGCATAGTACATCGCCGGCTGCGTAGCGTGCAGCGCGGGGAAGGCTGCGGCGTCGCGCTGCGCCTGCAATGCGTTCTGGTACTGCCGGGACTGAGAGTAGGCATCGAACGCTGCCGACAAGCTGGGGAACTGGTTGGCCATGAACTCGGCGGCGGCCTTCTGGAACAGATCCGGGCGCGTGGAGGCCACGTACGAGGCGAGTTTGACTTCGAACTTCATCCGGACACGCCTTCCTGAAACGTGATGCCCTGGCCGGATTCATCGCCGGTGACCTGCGGCTTGCGATCGTGGGCCTTGAACACGTACTGCTTCGCATCATCGATGTCCGCGCTCTCGGCCGCGCGATTGAAGCGGTAGGTGCCGGCATCCTTGTGGACGTTGCTCTCGGGGCCGCTGGACAGCTTGGCGAGACCGTAGTGCGCCAGGACCGTCTTCTCGGCGGATGCCGCGATCTTGTTCGTCACCGACATCATCGTGTTGTACTGGCTCGGATTCTGATTGACCCACCGATTCACGTGGTGTCCTCCCAGAAATCCACCCACTGCGCCTGCGGCGGCCCCGATCATCGCACCTCGGCCCATCCGACGCCCTGTCTCGTGCGCCAGCATTGAGCCGATTAGAGCTCCACCCACAGCGCCGGCGGTTCCTTGAATCGCCCGGTTCCCGAAGGAACCAGAACCGCTACGGTACCACGGCGCCCGCTGCTGCTGTTGCTGTTGGGGCTGGGGCTGCTGCTGCTGCTGGGGCATCATGCGCTGTGATTCCTGGCCGTGTTCGCGTAGCCCGAGGCCAGACCGCCCCACGCGCCCCGCATGTTCAGCTGCACCTTGATCCGCTGGGCCAAGTCCTTGAACTCGCCCTTCATCCAATTCGAGGCATTCTGATACAGCTGAAACTTGTCGTCGATACCGATGGGCTGAACGTCGCCGTCCTGCACCGTGGCCTGGTTGCGAAGCTGTCGCAAGGCCTCGGAGTTCAACAGATGCGCTGCCACCCCATAAAGCAGTACCACCGGGGGAATCGAAGCCTCGGTGAAGGTGCCGATGATCGGTGGCAACGCCGTGTAGTAGTTGACCGTGAACTCGATGGCGTCCGCGACGTCGGCGTCACTGAACTCCACGTTGTCGAGCAGGATGTTGATGACGCCGGTGTCCTTGACCTGACCAGCGTAGTCACGCATGAACCGACGAATCTTGTCGCGGCTCAGGATGGTGGCAGCGGTAGGGGTACCGACAATAGGCATACCCAGAAGGGTAGCTCAGAAGTTCACGAAGTGAATCAGTGCTCGTGCGGATAGCCGTGAGGGTCGTCTGACGGACCGGTGAGCTTGTTGTACAGCGCTTTGCCGCCGCGATACGCGCCATAGCCCAGCGCGCTCAAGCCCGCTACGTTGCCGACGTTCTTCAGCGTGAGCTGCCGAGGAGCCGTACGAAGGTCATTGATGGCCTCCAAGGGGTTGAGCAGACCGTGGCCCACGTGAGACGCTGCGGCGCGAAGCGGCTCAGCGATGTAGTGATCCTTCGCGCGGGCCATAGGC
>Ga0214921_10001337_pt1 | contig 42476 bp, 33 predicted proteins | sample LL1505_MetaG_FD_177992 | JGI IMG/M metagenome (GOLD analysis project Ga0214921, IMG submission 177992) | Freshwater microbial communities from Lake Lanier, Atlanta, Georgia, United States - LL-1505 | ecosystem: Environmental > Aquatic > Freshwater > Lake | place: USA: Georgia | collected...
CTGATGATGATGTGGATCAAATTTGGCGCCAACTTCTGGATTAATCTCTACGATCTTCCCCTTTTCAAGAGCCCCAGATAACTGCTTTAAAGTCAACTCAACACCCTCTTTTAGCTTGTTAAGGTCTTCATTATGATGTTGAAGTGCGGCATGCATACTATCCATGACAGGCAATAAGTGTTCGGCAAAACTTTCAATGGCAAATTTATGTGCCTTTGCAACATCGTCTGCCGCCCTACGACGGACATTCTCGACTTCAGCCTTCGCCCTTAAAAAAGCATCTTTGCTTTCATTTAGGAGTTGATTTAATTGAATCACTTGTTGCTCATGTGAGCTCTCAGGCGCAACAGAATCTGTTGATTCTACGTGTTGCTCCACAGGTTGTGCATTATTATTTTCTTGAGTCATTTCAATGCTTTACAAGGTTTTGGTTAAATAAAAAACGTCTTACTATCCATACCTATAGGCATAAATGTTTATTTCAAGAGCTAATGATCATTTTTCTTTTGAAGATCATCACGACAAGGATGCTTGTACAAGATCTACCCTAGCTTGACGCTCGGTTACGCTTTTCTGTGACTCCGGGGTTAAGATCCAACCTTGCAAGTTTTCTTCAACAATATCCTGCATGGCACGAATCCACTCCGGATGTGAATTCATGCACGGAATTGCAAAGTAGTCTTTTCCACCGGCATGCTGAAAAATTTCTTTACCTTCCATAGCAATTTCTTCAAGGGTTTCCAAACAATCAGCTGGAAATCCTGGACAAAAAATATCAACTCTTGATGTAGCAGCTTGGCCTAATTTTTCTAAAAGTGGCGCTGTATAGGGTTTTAACCATTCAGCTTTTCCAAATCTCGACTGAAAACTAACGATTGCTTCTTGTTCAGAAAGTCCTAATGATTCTCGAAGCAGTCGCCCAGTTTTATGGCATTCACAATGATATGGGTCACCCATATCTAAGGTACGTTTAGGTACTCCATGAAAAGACATAATCAACTTTTCTCCAGCAGAAAAATTAGGACGACCCTGAACACGCCAAAATTCCTCTACTTGAGCCCTTAATGCTTTGATATAGAGCGGGTGATCATGAAAGTGTTTGACCGTTCTTACTGAAGGTGGATTTCTATACTCTCTATAAATTCGATAAATTTCATCAAAAGTAGAAGCGGTAGTTGTTGCAGAGTATTGAGGATACATCGGCATCACTAATAATCGATCAACTCCTTGATCATCCATTTTTTGGAGTACATGCTCCATTGAGGGATTGCCATAGCGCATGGCTAAATCAACAATTAATGTTTGATTAGGCACTTGATTAAATATCTGAGCCAATAATTGGGTTTGATTTTGTGAATGCACGAATAAAGGGGACCCACTTTTTTCGCCAGAAAACCAAACGGAAGCATATTTTTTTGCAGACGCCCCTGACCGGATTGGCAAAATAATAAGATTTAGGATGCACCACCAAATAATGCGAGGAATCTCAACAACTCTTGGATCAGAAAGAAATTGCTTTAAATATGTTCTAACTGCTTTTGGCGTTGGAGCGTCTGGTGTACCCAAGTTGACAATTAAAACGCCAACTTTAGGACTTGTAGCATGAGCCACGCGAGGGTCTAATATTTTTTTATTCACCAAACAATTCCAAAATTAAGATTTTTGACTCAAAGCACTGCTGAGTAATTTTGCCGTGATATCCACAATCGGAATAACACGCTCATAAGCCATTCTTGTAGGTCCAATGACCCCAAGAGTCCCCACAATAATACCGTTAACTTGATAAGGGGCTGTAATAATTGCCATATCATCTATGGGAACTAAGTCGCTTTCACCACCAATAAAAATTTTGACACCATTTGCTTTGCTAGATTCATCTAATAGCTGAATCAATCCAGTTCGTTGTTCAAATACCTGAAATAAGCGTTTTATCTTATCCATATCTGACACAAGCTCACCAACTTCTAATAATTTTTTCTCACCAGAAATAATGACTGTCTCTTGATCCTCTTTTAATGAATCGGATCCTGCCTCAACCGCTTGACTCATTAATGAAGTGATATCGTGTTTTAGACCCACCAACTCTTGTTTAAGCTTTTTACGAACAGCTTCAAAATCAAAACCTGCGTAATGGGCGTTAATATAATTCGTCGCTTCAATTAGCTCCGTGGGAGAATAATCTTTTTGGGTAATCAATATTCTGTTTTGGACATCACCTTGGGGGGATACCAAAATTAACAAAACTCTTTTTTCAGAAAGTCTTAAAAACTCAATTTGTCGAAACACGTGGGAACGCTTAGGTGTCATAACTACGCCAGCAAAATGAGATAAGCTGGATAAAACATTGGCTGCCGAGGCAATGACTCTTTGTGGTAAGTCTGGCTGGATTTCCTCAAAAGCCGCACTGGATGCCAACTCCTCTATCGGTGTCATCGTTAACATCGTATCGACAAATAAACGATATCCTTGTGGGGTAGGTATTCTTCCGGCTGAAGTATGCGGACTTGTTACAAATCCCATCTCTTCTAAATCAGCCATGACATTACGAATCGTTGCGGCTGATAAGTCTAAGCCAGAGTGACGAGATAAGGTTCTAGAGCCAACAGGTTGACCTTCAGATATATACCTTTCTATCAAAGTTTTGAGAAGTTCGCGCGCTCTTTTATCCATATATGTAATGATTCTAACCAATCTTGTGACTTTTGGATGAAGGTTTAGTTTGAAACTGTTCTTTTGCTATGGTTTAATCAAGGAATGACGACAAAAAATACATCTCCTTCAATTTTTCAGCGAGTTGCCTTAATTGGTAAATTTCAAGCTGATGGCATCGGCCAAGTATTAGACCTCATTTTTGATCTCGCAAAGACACAAGGCTGCTCGGTTTGGATTGAAGAAGAAACTGCAAAATTTACACAAAACCAACACCGCCCGACTATTAGCATTAAGGACATCATTGGCAATATAGATTTAGCCATTGTGATTGGGGGAGATGGCACCCTTTTAGGTGTTGGCCGACATTTAGCCGGTGCCGATATTCCAGTCATCGGTATCAATATGGGTCGTTTGGGGTATATGACAGATATTCCCCTCCAAGAAGTTGCCATGATTCTTCCACAAATGTTAGCCGGAAATTATGATTCAGACTCTAGGCATTTATTAAGTGCCTCTGTAATCCGCAAGGGTAATGTGACCCATGAGGGTTTAGCTTTAAATGATGTCGTCGTTAATCGCTCGAGCTTAACTGGTATGGTTGAGTTAACCGTGAAAGTCAACGGCAGTTTTATGTACAACCAACGATCTGATGGGTTAATTATTGCAACACCTACAGGCTCCACAGCCTATAGTCTCTCTGCTGGAGGGCCAATATTACATCCTAGAGTTGAGGGAATTGTACTAACACCAATTGCTCCCCATGCTCTGTCAAATCGGCCAATTGTTTTACCCCACGATGTTGAAATCATTGTAGAAGTCGCGGGTGGCAAAGATGTTAATGCTCACTTTGATATGCAATCATTATCGATTCTTCAAGTGGGCGATCAAGTACGTGTAAAAAAATCCCAAAAACAAGTAACTCTCCTGCATCCTCAAGGGCATAGTGATTACAAAACCTTGCGAGAAAAATTACACTGGAACGAATACCCTTCGTCTTTTTAAACGATGTTACAAAGTTTGGATATTCGTGATTTTGTTATTGTTCGAGAGCTCGAACTAGATCTGACTCGTGGTTTTACTGTCCTCACTGGTGAAACTGGCGCTGGTAAGTCCATTCTTTTGGATGCCTTATCCATTGTCATGGGTGAAAAAGCGGACAGTTCACAAATTAGAGAGGGTTGTGCACGTGCACAAATTTGTGCCATCTTCACCATCTCCGAGTCACTCAAGGCCCTTTTTAATCCTTGGTTAGATGAACATGGCTTCTCACTTGAAGACGAAGGTAATCTGATTCAACTCAAACGTATTATCGAGTCAAGCGGGAGAAGCAAGGCCTATATCAATGGCGAAATTGCTACACTAAGTCAATTGCGCGATATTGGGGAGCAATTAGTTGATATTCATGGTCAGCATGAACATCAACTGTTATTGAAGCCTGGAGCCCAAAGACAATTACTGGATAGTCATGCGCACTTGATACCTCTTCAAGAGCAAGTATCACAAGCGTATAAAAATTGGCTAAATATTGACAAAAGAATGAAGGTAGCCAAAACGGCTGGCCAAAACTTAGCAAAAGAAAAAGAGCGCCTGGCATGGCAATTAGAGGAGTTAGATTTACTCGCCCCCATAGTTGGTGAATGGCAAGATATCGAACACGAACATAGCCGTTTATCCAACGCTGCAGAATTGATTGATGGATCACAAACATTGATCAATCTTTTAAGTGAGGGAGAAAATGCTCTTGTTGACCAGTTATCTAAGGCACAAAATTTATTAAATGATTTGGTCGACATCGATTCTGCTTTAGCTAGCGCAAAAGATGCTCTAGAACCTGCAGCGATTCAAATAGATGAAGCGGCTCATACCATTAACCGCTATTTACAAAAACTAGATTTGGATCCAGATCGTCTGAGTCTTGTTGAGACCAGACTTCAAGAGTATTACCGTTTAGCTAAAAAAAATCATTGCCAACCAGCGGATTTACCTACTATTTGGGAACAATTAAAAGAAGAATTAGTATCCCTAGAAGCTGCACAAAATATTGAACAACTAGAAAAAGAATTCAAGCAAGCATGGGATGCTTATATCAAACTAGCAAAACAACTCTCTAGCTTAAGAAAGAATGCCGCAGATCAATTATCCGAATCTGTCACTTCAGCCATGCAAAGCCTAGCAATGGCAGGTGGAAAATTTGTAGTTGCACTAAGCCCACTTGAGCAAGGTAACCAATTTGGCTTGGAGAATATTGAATTTTTAGTAGCTGGTCATCCAGGAGTTCAGCCAAAGCCCATTGCAAAAGTTGCCTCTGGTGGTGAATTGGCAAGGATTAGTCTTGCCATTGCTGTCATTGCAAGCAGTGCCAGTCAAATTCCGACACTCATTTTTGATGAAGTTGATGCGGGCATTGGTGGAGCGGTTGCGCAAACGGTAGGGAAACTCCTCAAACAGTTAGGCCAAGACCATCAAGTACTCTGCGTAACTCATCTTCCCCAAGTTGCCTCTCAAGGAGATCATCAGTGGTGCGTCCAAAAAATAGTTGACCAAGGTCAAACCATCAGTCATATTCGGGTATTAAATCGGCAAGACAGAGTTCAAGAAATCGCAAGAATGCTCGGTGGTTCAGACATTACTGAAACGACTCTTCGTCACGCAAGAGAACTTTTAGATCAATGATCAATTAACATCAATTGTTGCCATACCTGTACTACTCTGATTTGATGAATAGCAAAATGCGCATTAAACTCCTCCTGAGAAACTCTTGCAACAGATTGTCCGTCTAAACGAAGTTGATGTTGTTTTTTTCGAAACATACGGTACGCATTTGAAACGGCTAAGGCGTCTTCTTGATTCATAATATTAAGAGCTGCTGCCATTTTTAGTAGTGCAATATTGCCTACATTTTGAAGCAGTTGAGGATAAAGATTGGCGTACCTTAAAACAATCCATTGAATCATAAATTCTATATCAACCATACCACCTTGATCATGCTTTAGGTCAAAATTATTTGAACGATTTGGATGCCCTTCATGTATCTTTAAACGCATTTCGGCAATACTTTTTCTTAAGTTAGAAGGCTCTCTTACCATACCAATAACTTTAGCTCTTATCTCTTCAAACCTCATTCTCACCCTCTTACTACCTGCACAAAACCTAGCCCGAGTCAGTGCTTGATGCTCCCAAATCCAAGCAACATTTGACCCTTGTTGCATTTGATAAGATTCAAAAGTACTCAAACTAGTCACCATTAATCCTGCAACGCCATTCGGCCGCAGTCTTGTATCAATTTCAAATAAGACTCCAGAGCTAGTTGCCGTGGTACAACACATAATGAAACGTCTAACTAATTTAAGATAGCGCTCAATAAATCCCTCATCAAAATGAGGGATTTGGTCGTCATATATAAATACTAAGTCAAGATCTGATCCATACCCAAGTTCTTTCCCACCCAACTTACCATAGGCAATGACACCAAAACCCGTTTCAAATAAGTCATTGGGTAAATGGTCACTTTTTTGCGTCATACTTAACCAAGTACTCTGTAGCGTTTCTTGAATCACTATATCCGCCATGGAAGAAAGGCGGTCACTGACTTGCTCAACACTCAGCTTTTGCTTCAGAGAAATCCCCAAGTCTGCCAACAGTGTTTGAAATATCTCAGCATGGTGTGTATCCCTGAGTATGTTCCAAACCAGCTCTTGACTATCTTGTTCTGATGCAATATTTCTTAATTTTTCCCTCAATTGGATTTTCCAATTAGCCCAATAAGTCTCGGGATCATCTTCAGGTTGTGAGCTAGAATAATTTTGAATAAACTCGTCTAAAAGATGTGGATGACGAATAAGGTAGTTACCGCCCCATTGGGATTCTTTTAATAAAGTAACAACATTCTCAATCACAATTGGATATTCTCTTAATAATGAGAGATATACCGCTCTTCGCATAATTACTTCAACTAGGTCTAAAAATTTAATCAAAACACTTTCAGATAAATTTGGCTGAATTTCTGAGATACGTAAAAAAATAATATTAAGATTCTTTTTAGAAACGTCATTACACAGTTGATATTTTGGTCCTTTTAGAAAGTGCTCATAGCGTATTTTAAAATCAGGATAAAAGTTAAATATCCCTAATAAATCTTGCGTTTGGACAATATCTTGGTTGGCCTGTTGATCAACGGTGAACGCATCCGAAAAATACTGTGACACTAAAGTTTGATGATGCTTTAATTGTCCCCAAAAAGCTTGCTGACTCTCAAAGCCCATTGACTTAGCCACTCGATCTATAGATTCTTGATCGATTGGCAAATAATGAATTTGCGCATCACGCCACCATTGCAATCGATGCTCTAATTTTCTATAAAAGTCATACGCATTCAACAAATCTCTTACTTGCGAGGAGGGCATAAAAGATAACGCTTCAATTGTCTCTAAAGTATTGACGGTTGAGCGAACCCTGAGAGAACTTTCCTGCCCCCCCCGAATTAATTGATACATTTGGGTTAAAAACTCAATTTCTCGAATACCACCTGCTCCCAGTTTAATATCTGCTGCACGATCAGGAAATTGACTTGCCCTCACATTAGCTTCATAACGAATTTGGTGATGTAAGTTTCGAACAGCATCAATAATTCCATAATCTAAATATTTACGATAGACAAATGGCTTTACAACAGGCATCAAAGCTGCTGAGAGTCCAGAGCCATCATCCTCATTAAGTGGGTAAACCAAGCGGGCTTTAATCCAAGCATAACGCTCCCATTCACGTCCCTGAATAAGAAAATACTCCTCTAGCATTTTGATTGAACTAACTAAAGGTCCAGAATCACCATTTGGCCTTAAGCGCATATCCACTCTAAAAACAAATCCTTCAGCAGTTAAATCAGTTAAGCCTTTAATAATTCTTTTACCCAATAAAGAAAACCATTCATGATGAGAAATGAAGCGACTTGTACCTTGTGTTTGTCCATCAGAGTCATAAACAAAAATTAAATCAATATCAGAGCTCACATTCAGCTCTCGACCACCTAATTTACCCATACCGATGACCCACAACTTCATTTCTTTTTGATTTGGGTAATAAGGTCTGCCATAAACTGTGCTGAGCTGCTCAGAATAATATTCAGCAACCATCTCTAGAGCAATCTCTGCCATAGAGGTCATCGAGTTCATCACTTCTTTAACGTGCGCTTGCATGGCTAAATCTCTTACCCCCAAAGCAAGCATCGTTTTTTGCCGAGCAATTCGCAGTTTGGCTAAAAATTCGTCCTCTGGGAGTTGCTTAAAGTCGGTGTCAAAATTTTCGTAAAAAAGTCTTTCAATACATGTTCGATCGATGGGTTGTTCACAAATCTTAAGCACCCACTCGGCCCAATGAGGATTTACAAGCAGTTTTTCCTCAATAAATTTGGAGAATGACGAAGCAAGTGATATGGTTGATTGCATTGTTTATCCTAACAAATTTGAAAGACTTCATCACCATATCGGATAATAACTGTATTGCAAATGATAAATTCAAGAAATCCTTCAAAATCAGAATGTTAAAAGAAATTCAAAGTCGTATAGGCCAGTCAAGGTCTCTTAGAATAACTATTTATTCTGTTTTAGGTACAGTTTTGTCAATTATTCTCCTTACCCAGGTAGTGGCTAGATTCTTGATTTGGCCTCAACTTGAAGTAAGAAAAACTCAAATTGAACAAGTCTTGACTAGAGTATTAGGGTTAGATGTCAAAATTGGGGAAATTCATGCAGATTGGCAAAATCTAAGGCCTAGTTTTGAAATAAAGAATATTACTTTTAAAAAAGACCCAAAGGGAGATGATTCATTTAGCAATCAAGTGCTCGAAGTACCTAAGGTTTCTGGCATCTTAGCCTGGAGCTCAGTGTGGTCACTATCGCCTCGATTTCATGACCTCCTCACCGAAAATATTCGATTAACAGCTTATCGTGATCAACAAGGCTTATGGGCCTTTGCAGGTATCCCTATATCCAATACTGGGGGAGATCACAATACTTTAGTTTGGATTCTTAATGAGCGAAACCTCAGTGCGAAAAATCTTCACATCACTGTAAAAGATGATCTAGATGGGAGTTCATTCAATACGTTTACAGTTGAAAATTTCTCTCTAAAAAATCAAATGAGCAATCATGTTATTCAATTAAATGCGTTTGTGAAACCCACCCAAGGTATTTTAAATTTTTCTGGAGACTTTAATCACAAACCTTTTTCAGATGTCAGTAATTGGCAAAATTGGCAGGGTTCTTTTGTTGGTGAAATTCAAAATATTAATGCTGCAAACTTACTTAAAATAACCAAGTTACCAATTAAATCTGGATCAGGACAAATTGAGTTTAAAGGTCAAGTCAATCTAAATCACGGTGTATTTCAAGATAGTACTGCCTATTTAAGCGCTAATGAAATCAATGTTATTTGGGCCAATGACCAGCCAGATTTGCATCTCAATAAATTACAGATCGATGTAAATCAATACGCCAAAGATAAAACTCAAATCATTGACTTCAAAAACTTTAACTGGCAATTTCAAGATAACAAACAAAAAACACATTCCATTAATGATTTAAGTCTTCTGGTAAAACCTAATCAAGCAAATGATGCGATATCAAAGATTGAACTAAATGCTCCGAGTATTCCCTTAACAGAATTAGCTTTATTAGCTCAAAGTATTCCTTTGCCCACAAAAATATATAAACCACTTAGGCAGGCTCAACCTGAGGGGAGTCTTGAAAAATTTCATGTTATTTGGCATAAAGAAAATCTTGAAAGTTCTTTTTTAGCGCCAAAGAAGATCTATGATGAATTTGAAATTCAGGGTCTTTTAAAAAATATTGGATGGCGCTCAGTTGGGGAATCTATCCCCGGTATAAAAGGAATTAACGGGGAAATAGAGTCATCGCTAAGTAAGGGTTTTTTACAGATAAACTCGCCAGAATTGAGTATGGAGTCTGCGCATTATTTTCACCAAAAAAGTATTACCCTTCCAAATACTTCAGGAAAAGTTCAATGGCACAAAAAAGATGATCAGTGGTTGATTGATTTTGATCAACTACAAATTAAAGATGGCAATACTGAAATCCAAGCGCGTGGTTCCTATTTAACAGAAAGTAAAACAAAGCCTGACCGATTAGAACTTGATTTACAACTAGTCAAAATGGAAGCAAATCAATTATTAAACTCTATTCCAAAAACGATAGCACCTAACGCGATGGAGTATCTCCGGTCAACTATTTCAGGTGGGATAATCACTAATTCTTCTCTCAAAATTCATGGTCCGACCAATGAGATTCCATTTACAAAAGGCTCTAAAAATCAATTTCAGTTAGATACCAATATCAAAGATGCTATCTATCGGCCTGTTGCAGCCAATCAAAATATAAAAGGTGAATGGCAGTCTCTAGAGAAAGTCAATGCTCGCATCCAAATGGATAATAACCTTCTTCATGTAGATGCTCCATCAGGAAAATTTAAAAATGTAATGGTCAAAGATATCACTGCTGATATGGACATTACTAAAGAACCTAATACTTTAGAAGTGAAGGGTAAAGCTGGTGGGTCATTATTTGATTTTTTGACGTATTTAGTAGCCACTCCCATTGGTAATAAATGGCAGCCAGAATTAAAGAAAATAAGTACCATAGGAAATGCTCAACTAGATCTTAAATTAACACATCAATTTGGCTCAAAAGAAAATACAAAAGTTCTTGCTAAAGTCAATCTTGAAAAAAATCAAATTCGTTGGGGAAATAATATACCTGGAAACATTAATAAAGGTTTCCTTTTAGTCGACGAACGAGGCTTACAAAAAGCGGATATTAATGGCGACTGGATGGGCGGGCCTATTTCCATCAAGAACAATATTACAAATCCAGATCAAATCGATATCCATGCTGATATAGATGGCGCCCTTTTAATGGATTTATTTGCGACTGGTCAAGAGTTTAATCAAGACTTTAATAAAAACATCCTGACTGGCAAGTTAGGCTTGCATGGCAATATTTTGAGGCAAAATAATGATTCGGTTTTAAACTTGAATCTCGACCTTAAATCTACTCATATTAATTTGCCCAAGCCCCTAATGAAGCCTGCGGGCGAAAATTTATTGGGTACTCTAAAACTCAATATCAACTCTTCAGTTACCAACCCAACAACCGATTGGCAACTCAAACTAGGAGACATGATTCAATCTTCTGGTCAATTATCTCAACAGAAACTGGACAGAGCTACGGTCGTTATCGGTAATGCTCAACCACCTAGCTTGACTAAAGGTCTTCATGTTGCTTTTGACGTTCATACAATACAACTTGATCAATGGATAAACCTCATCACTGAATTCCATAAGGTAAATCCAAACTATTCTGAAAGATTTGTCAATAAAAATTCAAATCAATCCACTGCGAACTTACCTATCACTATTTCTGGAAAATCAAGCCATTTATTGTTTATAGATCGCGAATTTAATAATATCTTAGTGAACATGAAAGAAGATAATCGTATCTGGGATGGGACTATTCGAGCCAATAATATCGATGGGAAATTCAACTGGCAATCAAAAAATTCTGAGTTGCCGTTTGGAGCCATCTCAGCGAACTTTAATAAACTATACATTCCAACTTCATCGACAACGACAGACTCTCAAAACCAATCAAGATCATCCATAAAATTCTTGCCGAGTATGAATATCTCGATTGCAGATTTCCAACTTGGCAAAATGCAACTTGGTGCGGTTCAACTTCAAGCAAATGCTACACCTTTGGAATGGAAACTAAATCATATTTCATCTAAAACTAAATTCGGTGAAATGAATGTAAAAGGTAATTGGGAATTACCCTCAGGTAATCTCATGGGCAAAACTGCTATAAATATAAATCTTCAAACAACCGATGCTGGGGATCTTTTGACCTCCTTAGGCGTTAAAGAGAATGTTATTGATCGTGGCAAAGGAACTATTCAAGGTAATTTAAATTGGCAAGGATCTCCTATTGACTTCAACACACTGAGCCTTGTAGGTAATATTCAATTAGAAATTAAAAATGGCACTATCCTTCAAGTTGACCCGGGGGCTGCAAAATTACTTGGTATCTTAAGTCTGCAAAGTCTTTTTAAGTTCTCTACCTTAAATTTTGATGGCAGCCTTGGAGAAACCCTTAAGTCAGGAACAGCTTTTGATGAGGTGACAGCGACTGCAACTATCCGAAGAGGTAATATTCGTACTAATGATTTTGAAATGACGAGTACTCTGGCTCGAATTACGTCTAGGGGGATTATTAATCTGAATCGAGAAACTCAAGACTTAAGAGTAACAATTTACCCTCGGATTAACTTTGGCTCAGCATCTCTAGCCGCATTTTATTTTGCGACACCGATTATTGGTATTACTACTATGATTGGTCAATATCTATTTAGTGCAGGTATTAATAAGGCTTTCCAAAGTGATTTGTTGATTCAAGGAGACTGGAAAAATCCTGAAGTAATTCCTCTTGATCAAAATGGTAAGCCTGTAGATCCTGAAATCCTAAAAAATATCCGCCGTAAATCACTATTGAACGAATCTATCAAACAGCCCAGCGAAAAAAAACTGCCTCCCCCCATCAACCCATCTCCAAACACCATTCCTTAAAAGATGCTAATCTTATTTATATGATTAAAATTGCTAGCCTTCAAATGGTCGCTTCTTCCGACCTAGATACCAATTTAAGGGTCGCTCAAGATTTGATTGCAAAAGCGGCTGATCAAGATTGTCAATTGGCGATATTGCCGGAATATTTTTGTCTTTTTGGCAAAAAGGATTCTGATAAACTAAAGATTCAAGAAAAACTAGGTCATGGCCCTATTCAAAATCTTTTGGCGAGTACTGCCCTAAAATATGGTATTCATATTGTTGCAGGTACGATTCCCATCTCTACCGATGACCCTAATCATGTTTTAAATACAACTTTAGTTTTCAATCCAACAGGGAAAATCATTTGTCAATATGACAAGATTCACTTGTTCTCATTCTCATCTGGTGGTGAGAGTTATGATGAGTCCAGAGTGCTTCAAGCAGGGTCAAAACTGTCTTACTTTGATATTCATTATAAAGATGAATCTTGGCGTTTTGGTTTAAGCATTTGTTATGACCTTCGGTTCCCAGAAATGTATCGTGCCATGGGTGAGGTCGATTGTCACATACTTCCAGCTGCATTTACCTACACCACGGGTAAAGTTCATTGGGAAATTCTTCTGCGTGCTCGGGCGATTGAAAATCAATGCTACTTTGTGGCTTCCGCTCAAGGGGGTACTCATGATAATGGTCGTCAAACTTGGGGACACTCAATGATTATCCATCCCTGGGGAGAAATCGACTCTGTCTTAGAATCGGGTGAAGGTCTCATTTCGGGAGAGTTGTTCAAAGCCGACATACTCGACGTTCGAAGTAAATTGCCAGCTCTTGCGCATCGCACTATTAAATAAATTACTATATGCAAAATCATTCAAAAAACGCTATTCAAACTGCTCAATCACTTCTTCTTTCTCCAGGCGGAATTGATGAACGTGTGATTGAAAAGGCTCTTAGTGAAATGTACTTACATCGCCTTGATGATGCTGACTTATATTTTCAACATACTCGCTATGAATCCTGGAGTCTTGAAGAAGGAATTGTTAAATCTGGTAACTTTAGTATTGATCAAGGTGTTGGTGTAAGAGCAGTGTCAGGGGATAAAACAGCTTTTGCCTATGCGGATGTTGTCAATGCGGATACTTTGATGCAAGCAGCAAAATCCACTCGAGTGATAGGCCCATCGGGTGGTAAAAAGAAAATTATTCTACAACCGATTTCTATATTTTCAGGACAAGCTCTTTATACCCCGGAAGATCCGATCTTCAGTTTAAAGACGGAAGAAAAAATACAGCTTCTTGAAAAAATTGAGCAAAAAGCTAGAACAAAAGATCCTCGCGTAGTACAAGTGATGGCAAGTTTAACCGGGGAATTCGACGTTATTTTAGTTGCAAAAGGTAACGGTAAATTAGTGGCTGATATCCGTCCCCTTGTAAGAGTTTCTATTAGTGTCATCGTTGAGCAAAATGGTCGAAGAGAAACTGCAAACGCTGGTGGTGGTGGTCGCCTCAATTACAAAATGTTTACCGATGAAGTCATTAATGGCTGGGTTGATCACGCAGTTAATTCTGCATTAATCAATTTAGAGTCTAAACCTGCTCCTGCGGGTCCAATGACTGTTGTCATGGGGCCGGGATGGCCAGGCGTTCTATTACATGAAGCTATTGGACACGGCTTAGAAGGTGATTTTAATCGTAAAGGCTCCTCAGCATTTGCTGGAAAACTGGGCCAAAAAGTGGCTGCTAAAGGAGTTACTATAGTGGATGATGGCACGCTTGCAGGGCGTCGTGGCTCTCTGAATATGGATGATGAAGGAAATCCTACTCAGTGTACAACCTTGATTGAAAATGGTCTACTCAAAGGTTTTATGCAAGATGCAATGAACTCACGTCTCATGAAAATGCCATTGACAGGCAATGGTCGTCGAGAAAGCTATGCTGCTCTTCCCCTCCCCAGGATGACAAATACCTATATGCTTGGCGGGGACAAAGACCCAGGAGAAATCCTAGCTAGTATCAAAAAGGGCTTATATGCCATCAATTTTGGTGGTGGTCAAGTCGATATCACTAGTGGTAAGTTTGTTTTTGCCGCAACCGAAGCCTATTGGGTTGAAAATGGCAAAATTCAATATCCTGTAAAAGGGGCAACCATTATCGGTAATGGTCCTGAATCGTTAAAGCAAGTTAGTATGATTGGGAACGATTTGCGTCTTGACGATGGTGTTGGAGTTTGTGGCAAGGAAGGTCAAAGCGTCCCTGTTGGAGTTGGGCAACCTACCCTCAGAATTGAAAATATGGTTGTTGGAGGGAGTGTTTAAATAAAGTTGTGGTAAATTAATAATCATGTATACGAACTCTTTTTACTTCTTTTACTTTTTCATCTCAGACTTGGCGGTTGAGAGGTAATGATTTAAAAACATTTCCTAAAACAACCGCCCCAAAAAGGCGGTTTTTTTTCACCTAGTTGTGCTTCACATAAGTAAGGATTGATATGACGGATAAAGCTCTAAGTACCCACGAAAATTGGTATGCCAATATGGACAAAACATCTTTAACGGATGATGCTCGGATCAAAGATATTACTATTCTTCCGCCACCAGAGCATTTAATTCGTTTTTTTCCAATTTCTAATACTCCGATTGAAAAACTAATCGCTCAATCTCGAAAAAAGATTCGCGATATTATTCATGGATCGGACGACCGATTGCTCGTAATTATTGGGCCTTGTTCAATTCATGATCCTTCTGCTGCAGTTGCATATGCGAAAAGACTTCTCGAGCAACGTGAGCACTTTAAAAAAGATTTAGAAATCGTCATGCGTGTCTATTTTGAAAAGCCTCGTACTACGGTTGGTTGGAAGGGTCTGATTAATGACCCCTATTTAGATGAAAGTTTTAAGATTGATGAAGGCCTTCGTATCGCAAGGCAATTACTCATTGAAATCAATCGACTTGGAATGCCTGCTGGAAGTGAATTCCTTGATGTCATATCTCCACAATATATTGGTGATTTGATTTCTTGGGGGGCAATCGGTGCAAGAACTACTGAAAGCCAAATCCATCGTGAATTAGCGTCAGGCCTTTCAGCTCCAATTGGGTTTAAAAATGGAACTGATGGGAACATTAAGATTGCTACGGATGCTATTCTTGCTGCATCTCGTGGGCATCATTTTTTATCAGTTCATAAAAATGGCCAAGTTGCCATCGTTGAAACTAGTGGTAACAAGGATTGTCACGTCATTTTACGGGGTGGTAAAGCCCCTAATTACGATACAAAGAGCGTTGCAGAAGCTTGCGATAGCTTACAGGCCTCAAAACTTCATCCATCATTGATGATTGATTTATCGCATGCTAACTCTAGTAAACAACATGAGCGTCAGCTAGTGGTTGCTCAAGATGTTGCCGATCAGTTGAAATCAAAATCTAAGTCCATATTTGGTGTGATGATCGAAAGTCACTTTGAAGGTGGTGCTCAGAAATTTACTCCAGGTAAGGATGATCCAAGCAAACTTCAGTATGGTCAAAGTATTACTGATGCCTGTATCAACTGGGATGACTCTATAAAAACTTTACAGATATTAGCTGAGGGCGTGAGAAAACGTCGAAATTGATTACTGCTTGGGGGTTTTATGATGATTCCACAAAACATCTTTACCCCCAGCACTAACATTAAGATACCTAGCTAAAACAAACAATAAATCGGATAAACGATTGGTATACTGTCTTGGTGTGTCATTGATTTTTTCTTTAGATCCCAACTGCACGATTGAACGCTCAGCTCTTCGACATACCGTCCGGCAAATGTGTGCTTGAGCAGCAGCTCGGGTCCCGCCTGGAAGAATAAATTCGGATAGTTTAGGTAACTGTGAATTGTAAAGGGACAACTGCTCATCCAGATAAAGTATTTGCTCGTGCTTAAGAAGAGTATATCCAGGGATACAAAGCTCGCCACCTAAGTCAAATAAATCATGCTGAATTTGATTAAATAAAGCCCTGATAGCATCATCAATTGACTTGGGGAACTCTTCAGTCAATAAAAGTCCAATTTGAGAATTTAATTCATCAACATCACCCATGGCACAAATACGATCATGGGCTTTATCTACACGGGTTCCATCACCTAGGCCGGTCATTCCAGCATCACCGGTTCGAGTAGCAATTTGTGTAAGCCGATTTCCCATAAAATGTATTATAGAGCGATAATTACACTATGAATGCCATAATTCCACCTTTATTAAAAAGTCGTCAAGATTTTGTCGTTGACCTGTTAAAGCCAATCTTGGGTGAAGACTCGCTTCTTTGGGAACCTGAGGATACTATTCCCTATGAATGTGATGGCTTAGCGGCTTATCGGCAGATGCCTTTGGCTGTAGCTCTTCCTCACACAGAATCTCAAGTGATTGAAATTTTGAAGATTTGTCATGCCAATCAAATACCAGTTGTTCCAAGGGGCGCTGGAACAGGCTTATCAGGTGGTGCAATGCCTATAGCAGATGGTCTTGTCCTATCTTTAGCTAAATTGAAAAAAATCATCGATATTAATCCCCTTGCTAGGACTGCAACCGTCCAACCAGGAGTTCGAAACCTTGCTATCTCTGAAGCCGTTGCGAAACATCAACTTTACTATGCCCCGGACCCTTCCTCTCAAATCGCCTGCACAATTGGTGGCAATGTCAGTGAAAATTCTGGGGGTGTTCATTGTCTTAAATATGGTTTAACGATTCATAATATTCTGCGAATACGTGCCGTATTGATTACTGGTGAAGTGGTTGAGTTTGGTGGGCTGGCACCTGATAGTCCAGGTTTAGATTTGTTTTCTATTTTTATTGGTAGTGAGGGTATGTTAGCTTTGGTGACTGAGGTAACTGTGAAATTGGTTCCTAAGCCACAACTTGCTAGAGTGATAATGGCTAGCTTTGATGATATTGAAAAAGGTGGTAATGCCGTTGCCGCAGTAATCGGCGCTGGAATCATACCTGCCGGTTTAGAAATGATGGATCAACCAGCAACTCAAGCAGTTGAAGAATTCGTACACGCAGGCTATGACATTGATGCTAAAACAATTCTGCTGTGTGAATCTGATGGCACTCCAGAGGAAGTTGCTGAAGAAATTGAAAAAATGAGTTTAGTCTTAAAAGCTAGTGGCGCATCTAGGCTTCAAGTGTCAGAAACTGAAGCCGAACGTTTAAGGTTTTGGAGCGGTAGAAAAAATGCTTTCCCCGCCGCCGGTCGTGTATCTCCAGACTATTATTGTATGGACGGTACCATTCCGAGACGTCAAATTGCTGAATTGTTACAACGCATCCAAGATATGGAAAGTAAATATCAGCTCAGATGTATGAATGTCTTTCATGCGGGAGACGGTAACATGCACCCGCTCATCTTGTTTAATGGCGCGGATCATTCAGAATGGCGTCGTGCAGAAGATTTTGGTTCAGAAATTCTTGAAACCTGTGTTGAATTAGGTGGAACTATTACCGGTGAACATGGTGTTGGTATAGAAAAAATTAATTCAATGTGTGTCCAATTTTCTGAGTTAGAAAGAAATTTATTTTGGTCAATTAAAGAGTCATTTGATCCTCTCAAATTATTAAACCCTGATAAAGCTATCCCAACACTCAATCGATGTGCAGAATATGGTCGCGTCAGAATTAGTAATGGTGTCATGCCTCATCCAGAATTAGAACGTTTTTAATTTCCTTATCACTTATGCAAGATGTGTTGAATCAATTTAAAGAGCAAATACAATCCGCTATTTCTGAGCAGAAAATTATTAATATCTGCGGTGGAAATACCAAGAATTGGTATGGTGATCCTCCAAGTGGGGAAGAATTAAATACTCTTCAATACGCTGGAATTTTGGATTATCAGCCAGAAGAGCTGGTAATAACTGCTTGTGCCGGAACTCCATTAAAAGAGGTTGAATTAGCATTAGCCTCAAAAAATCAGTACTTTCCATTTGAGCCTCCGCATTATGGTGAAAACGCCACCATCGGTGGGATGATTGCCGCTGGTTTAGCAGGCCCCGGTCGAGGCCAGTTTGGTGGGCTAAGAGACTACGTTCTAGGTGTCAAAATAATGGATGGCAGTGGTCAGATCTTATCCTTTGGGGGTAAGGTGATGAAAAATGTCGCTGGCTATGATGTCTCCCGTTTAATGCCAGGATCTTTAGGTACTTTAGGCTTGATTCTTGAAATATCTATTAAAGTTTTACCCCTTCCAGCACGAACAGAAACTTTAAAGTTTCAAATTCCAGCAAGCCAAGCAATTCATCAAATGAATTCATGGGCTAGTCAACCTCTCCCTTTATCTGCAAGTTCATGGATTGGAAATTCACAAAGTGGGGAACTATGGATTCGACTCGCTGGAGCAAATGCAGCAGTGGTCGCTGCGATTCAAAAAATGCAACAACTTTTACCTGCTGAAATTATCGAGCCCCATCAAGCAAATGTCTTTTGGGAAACTATTCGAGAACAAACCCACCCGTTCTTTGAGCATTCAAATGAAAATTTATGGCGGTTTGCTATAAATCCATTATCTGAACCATTTGCAACTGAACATACAACAATCATGGAATGGTTTGGAGGTCAACGTTGGATTAAAGCAAACTTAAGTCGCAAAGAAGCTCAAAGTCTTGCTTCTCAAAACCAAGGATACGCTACGCTATATCGAAATAACAACCAAGCCACGGGAAGTGTATTTACACCTATAACCGCTAACCCTCTTACTGCACCATTAGCCTTAGTCCAGAAAAGAGTTCAAAAAGCTTTTGACCCACATGGAATTTTCCAAACTGGAAGAATGCCTTATTAATCTATGCAAACCGATTTATCTCCTCATTTAGCAAATCATCCAGATGGATTAGAAGCGCAGAAGCTTTTATCTAATTGTGTTCACTGCGGCTTTTGTACGGCTACTTGTCCAACTTATCAACTCTTGGGTGATGAACTGGATGGCCCTCGAGGACGAATTTACCTGATCAAACAAATGGCTGAAGGTGCAATCGCCACTGAAAAAACACGCACTCATTTAGATCGTTGTTTAACTTGTAGGAATTGTGAAAGCACTTGCCCGAGTGGCGTTCAATATGGGCACCTCTTAGATATCGGTAGGAAATGGGCCGAAGAGCAAACTCCTACAAGACCTATTCAAGAACGTATTGTTAGGTGGTTATTAAAAGAAACATTAACTAGACCTGAAATTTTTACACCCGCTATGAAAATAGGCCGAGCAATTAAACCGGTCTTACCTAAATCACTGCAGAAAAAAATTCCAACGTCTTTTTTTGGCAGTCAAGTTCAACATAACCAAGCGACCGAATATAAAGAAAAAATGTTGTTTTTGGCAGGTTGTGTTCAACCAAGTATGTTGCCAAACATCAACGAAGCTACTGGACGAGTTCTTCAATTTTTACAGATTGAATTAATTACACCAAATGCTGCGGGCTGTTGTGGGGCACTAAAGCATCATTTAAATGATCATGCTGGTGGTCAAAGAGAGATGCGCAGAAATATTGATGCTTGGTGGCCTGTCATTGAAAATGACAATATTTCCGCTATCGTCATGAATGCTTCTGGATGTGGTGTCATGGTCAAAGATTATGGCTATTTGTTACGTGACGATCCTCAATATGCCGCTAAAGCTCAAAAAATTAGCGCCTTAACGAAAGATATTAGTGAAATTTTGCCTGATTACATCGACCAACTTCAAGAAAAAATTGGTATGGGGACAAAACCTGGAATAACTTATCATCCACCTTGTACTCTTCAGCATGGTCAAAAAATTCAAGGGAAAGTTGAAAGCATACTTTCACAATTGGGTGTCAAAATTAATTTATGTCAAGATAGTCACTTGTGTTGCGGATCAGCAGGGACGTATTCCATTTTGCAAGAATTATTATCAGCTCAATTGCGCGAACAAAAATTAAATCATCTAATGCAGGCATGTCATGCAAATCAATCTGAGTTTATTGTATCGGGCAATATTGGTTGTATTACTCATTTACAAAATGATCAACTACCAGTGACTCATTGGATAGAAATTGTTGATCAATTGATATCAAAAGCACCTTAATCTAATGAATCATATTGCAGAAAATCTTTTACATGTAAACAGTCGTATCCAACGTGCTTGTGAAATTGCTAAAAGAGCCAGAAAAGATGTAAGCTTAGTAGCTGTATCAAAAACACATCCTGCAGACATGGTCAGAGCCGCTTATAAATCTGGTCAAATTGCTTTTGGGGAAAACTATGTCCAAGAGGGCATTGATAAAATAGAGGCTTTACAGGACATCCGTCAACGAATAACCTGGCACTTTATAGGTCCAATCCAAAGCAATAAAACGCGCTTTATTGCCGAATCATTTGATTGGGTTCAAAGTGTCGATCGCCTCAAGATTGCCCAAAGACTTTCTGAGCAAAGACCGCGCAAGTTAACGAATTTAAATATTTGCTTACAGGTTAACATTTCTGGTGAATCGTCTAAAAGTGGCGTCTCTCCTGGAACAGCTTTATTAACTTGCTTAGACTTGGTTGAACTGCCAAATTTATCTCTTCGTGGTTTAATGGCAATTCCTGAACCTGGTGCATCATTACAATCGATGAAAGAGTTTTATGAATTATTTATTGAAATACAAAAAAACCTAAAGAAGCATCAATTTAAAACTCCATTTGATACTTTATCAATTGGAATGTCAGATGACCTAGAGCAATCAATACAAGCTGGTAGTACGATGGTTAGAATTGGTACTGCCATATTTGGTGCTCGTAATATTAAAGAACAAAAGGAAGATTTAAACTCCGAACAATGACAGCATCTGAAAACATTAAAATTTCATTTTTAGGCGGTGGCAATATGGCTAGCGCCATGATTAGCGGCCTTATTCAACAAGGCTTTTTACCTAATAACTTATTAGCTATAGACCCACTTCCAACTGCACGAAATTATTTAAGTGAACAGTTTCAGATACGTACGGCAACAGATGTTACTCAGTGTGAAAACTTTCTTGAGGTCTCCCAATTAATTATTTTATGTGTCAAGCCTCAACAACTTTTAGAGGCAATTACTCAATTAAATATTAGCCTTGGGCAAATATCTGGTTCGCAAATATTAACTCTTAGTATTGTTGCTGGGGTCAGGATTGCTGATATAGCCAAACAACTAGGCCATGCACGCATCGTGCGCGCAATGCCTAATACTCCCGCACTAATTCAAAAAGGCATTACCGGCTTATATGCAGGTCAACATGTCAACCAACAAGATATTCAATTGATCAATTTGGTTTGTCAATCGATAGGAACTTCTCTATGGGTCAATCAAGAAGTTCTACTAGACGCAGTCACTGCGATTTCTGGAAGCGGTCCTGCTTACGTTTTTTCGATGATTGAGCATCTCACCAATAGTGGCATCCAATTAGGACTAACAGCGGAACAATCTAAGTTATGCGCCACCCATACAGTCATTGGAGCAGGGCAACTAGCTCTCAGCTCTAAAGATTCGGCTAGTCAATTAAGGGAAAAAGTTACCTCAAAAGGGGGCACTACTTTTGCCGCTCTAGAAATACTCAATCAACGATCTTGGGGTTTAGCTTTAGAAGATGCTGTAAAGGCGGCAACTCTCCGCGCAAAAGAAATGGGTGATGACTTTAGTAAAAAGTAATTATTTCAAATAAAAAGCCAAAGCTACACCTAAAAAAAGTATGGCGCCTAACCAGTTATTGTGATTAAAAGCGGCAAAGCATTTGATGCGATCTCTCGTTTTCACCAAAGTATAGTGATACACCGCACAAAGTATCGCTCCACCCCACCCCAACCAAAACCAAATATTTAAATTCTCTTGACTAGCTAAAAAAGCCATAATTACAAAAAATAAAACATAACAAGTCACTATCGCTGTTACTTCATATTGACCAAATGTAATCGCCGAGGTTTTAATACCGATTTTGATATCATCATCTCGATCAACCATTGCATATGCCGTATCATAGGCAATCGCCCAAAAAATATTCCCCAGTAACATCAGCCAAGCCTGCCAAGGAACTGTATTTAATTCTGCGGCATAAGTCATGGGTATTCCAAATCCAAATGCAACACCTAATACAGCTTGAGGTATCGAAAAAAAACGTTTCGTAAATGGGTATATCACTGCAATCAATAATGCGATAAACGATAATTGAATGGTTAACCAATTGAGGCGTAAAACTAAAGCGAAGGCAATCAATGCGAGCGTTCCTGCCACCATTAATGTTTCTCTCCCACTAATTTTTCCTGATGTGAGTGGTCTTTTTTCAGTTCGTTTGACATGTCGATCAAAATCACGATCTGCGTAGTCATTCACTGCACATCCAGCACTTCGCATGAGTAAAGTTCCGAATGAAAATATTAGGACATGCTCTAGTGAAGGTTGCCCATGACTGGCAAACCAAAGTGCCCATAATGTCGGCCAAAGCAGTAATACTGTTCCGATCGGCTTATGAAGTCGAACTAAGTATACATATTGAATAAATCGATCCATCAAACGCATCTTATAACCACTTCACATCGTTTAATTCACAATATTTGACGGTCTTTGCAAGTGCTTGAACAGCAGGCGATCGAACGTGTCCTTTTCTGTGGACCAAAACAACACGCCTTGATGGCTGAGGGTCTACAAAGGGTATATATTTCACTAAGGTTTCTTTATTGTCATGTGAGGAAACTGCCGCACGCGGCAATACCGAAATTCCAATACCACCCATCACCATTTGTCGAATCGTTTCTAAAGAAGATCCTTCATAATTTTTTGGTCCTTCTTCAAATAAAAATTTTGCCCGATTCAGCTCAGGACATACTTGTAATACATGATCTCGAAAGCAATGACCCGCACCTAACAACAGCATATTCTGCGATGCTAATTCATTAGGTTCAATTGATGTACGATTTTGCCATTCATGTGTAGCTGGCACAGTCACCAAATAAGGCTCATCATACAATTCGATGATTTCTAATCCAGATGTATTGAAAGGCTCAGCCAAAATTGCACAGTCTAGTTCATCTTGTTTGATCATTTCTAAAATAGAAGCTGTAAATGTCTCATATAAAAATAATGGGATTTCCGGCAAACTATCCTTCGCCTGACGAACTAGTCTAGGTAATAAATAAGGTGCAATTGTATAGATAGCCCCTAAGCGAATGGGGCCTTTCATTGGGTCCACACCAATTTTTGCCATTTCTGAAAAACGCTTCGCTTCATCTAAAACACGATGCGCTTGCTCAATTAATAATTTGCCTTGTGGAGTTAATGTAATATCACCTGTATGTCTTTGGAAAATCTGTACCCCAAGCTCATCTTCTAATTTTTTGACAGCTACTGACAATGTGGGTTGAGAAACATAGCAAATTTGTGATGCACGACCAAAATGCTTTTCTTTTGCAACCGCCACAATATATCGAAGTTCAGTCAGCGTCATTTTAAGCTTTAAGATAATCTACTCTGGATCCCAACCAACGTTGCAAGTGAAGCTCCGCTAAGTGGGGGGAAGTATTTAATATATCATGCGCAAAATCTTTTACTAAAGATACTAACCAAGCATCCCTTTGTAAATCCACAAACCGTAACATGGCTTCGCCAGACTGTTTAGATCCCAACAACTCCCCTGGTCCTCGCAGTAATAAATCCTGTTCAGCAATCACAAAGCCATCGGTATTTTCGCGTAAGACCTTAAGCCGTTCTTTAGCTGCCATCGATAATTGTTCGCCATAAAGCAAAATACAGACAGATTCAACTTGACCACGCCCAACTCGACCTCTTAGTTGGTGTATTTGTGAATAGCCAAAACGTTCTGCATGTTCTATGACCATTAAGCTTGCATTAGGAACATCGACTCCAACTTCGATAACGGTTGTACTAACTAATAATTGGAGTCCGCCTTGCTTGAATTCGTGCATGATCGTTGACTTATCTTCGCTCGACATCTTCCCATGAATCATACCAACTTTAAATTCAGCTAATTCTTGACTTAATGCCTCAAAGGTATCCACAACAGTCTGTAACTGAAGTACTTCTGACTCCTCAATTAATGGGCAAACCCAATAGGCCTGTCGCCCCTTTTTTAACTCTTCACGGATACCCATAACAACTTCAGGACGCCTTGAATCTCTCAAGGTTTTGGTAATAATGGGTGTTCTTCCAGGTGGTAATTCATCAATCACAGATACTTCCAAATCCGCATAATAGGTCATTGCCAATGTTCTAGGGATTGGTGTGGCTGACATCATCAATTGATGAGCATAGATTGCTTCTTCTCCCTGTTGTCCATGAAACTGTAATCTTTGACGAACGCCAAATCGATGTTGTTCATCAATAATGGCAAGACCCAAATGAGAAAACTCAACGCCCTCTTGAATCAGAGCATGAGTTCCAATCGCGAGTTGTGCTCTTCCACTACTAATTTTTTCTTGTGCCGTTTTCTTATCTTTGGCTTTTAAACTCCCTGTTAACCACGTGATCTCTATATTCAGTTGAGAAAACCAAGGGAAAAGCTTCTGATAGTGCTGTTCTGCAAGAATTTCTGTAGGTGCCATAAAAGCTACTTGGTATCCTTGATCAATCGCATGGGCTGCGGCTAAAGCCGCAACTGCTGTTTTTCCACTACCAACATCTCCTTGTAAAAGTCGATTCATTGGATAAGGATTTGCTAAATCTTGCGCAATTTCTGCCCAAACTTTTTGCTGAGCATTTGTTAGGGTAAATGGAAATAACTGTAAAAGTTCTTTAACCAAGCCGCCCTCTTGAAATGGCATTTGCACAGCCTTTCTCTTTTTCCTATCAATATGTGCTCTTTGTAAAGATATTTGCTGGGCAAGTAATTCTTCAAACTGAATTCTTCGCCATGCGGGGTGAGTTCTCTCGAGTAAAGTATTTTTATCTGTTTGTGGGGTTGGGTAATGTAATGTAAATATTGACTCCTCAAGACCTGGGAGTTCTTTTAAAAAGGCATATTTTGGATACTCAATTTGCTTTAGGGGAATAATTTCTCTCAGAAATTGCTTAACTGAATTATCTTTTAATCCCTTTTCAATACCGCGTCGGACGGTTAATTGACTTACACCTGCTATCGTTGAATAAATTGGCGTTAATTGATCCGGCAAAGGTGTTTCAGGTTGCACTGATTTCACCGATGGGTGAACTATTTCAGGTCCCAAAAATCCTTGCTTGACTTCACCACGTACCCGTAGGAAATTTCCTATCGCCATTTGTTTTTGTTGACTTGGGTAGAAATTTAAAAAACGAAGAATTAATTCACACTCCTCATCAGCAATCACTACAACTAATTGTCGGCGTGGACGAAATTTCACTTCACATTGAATCACTTTGCCTTGTGTTTGAACTGGATCTGAACTAATTCTTGAAATAGCTTGCTCAATCGATAAAAGTACTGTCTCATCTTCATATCGAATGGGCAGGTGCAAAGCAAGTGATGCTGGTGTATTTAACCCAAGTCGAGATAAAGGTGATTTACTTTCTGCCATTTAGTTTACGTATTACGTTTAAAATATTTCATTTATCATTGTTTTTTTATGCAACTTTCTGATTTCGACTATGAGCTTCCTCAAGAGTTAATCGCTCAGTTTCCACTTCCTAGTAGAAGCTCAAGTAGATTACTCATTGTTCATCAAGATCAAGCTCAGATCAATCCAAAGCTCCAAGATGCTTATTTTAAGGACATTATTCACCTTTTAAAAAAAGGGGATTTACTCGTCTTTAATGATACTAAAGTGATTCCCGCAAGAATACATGGCTTTAAACCAACTGGTGGAAAAATAGAAGTTTTAGTCGAGCGGGTTTTGACTGAATATCAGGTGTTGTGCCAAATTAAGTCTTCAAAAGCTATTTTGCCGAATGCCACCTTATTATTGGGAGATCCAAGTTCTCCAACCTCAGTGACTGTCATTGAACGTCAAACAGTCACTCATCCTATGACCTTTGAAGTAGAAGCCTCACCTTTTTATATCATCGAATTTCCTCATAACGCTCTTGAGATGCTGCAAGCAATCGGAGAGCTTCCCTTACCTCCTTACATTAAGCATAGTGCAAATTTAGACGATGAAAATCGCTACCAAACTGTTTATGCTTCCAAGCCTGGAGCTGTTGCAGCCCCTACTGCGGGACTTCATTTTGATGAAAGCACACTTCTGCAATTACAAGAACAGGGTGTGGAAATTGCAAAATTAACCCTTCATGTTGGTTCGGGAACTTTTTCTCCAGTTCGTCATGAAGATTTATCTACCCACCAAATGCATTTTGAAAGGTATGCCATCCCTCCAGAAACTAGGCATGCAATTGAGCTCGCAAAAAGGGAGAAAAGAAGAATTATCTGCGTCGGTACGACTTCTTTGCGCGCACTAGAATCATCAGTGACAATGGGTGATAATGGCGATACTAATTTATTCATTACTCCGGGTTATCAATTTCAAGTCGTGGACGCTCTCATCACTAATTTTCATTTACCTAAATCTACTCTATTGATGCTCGTGAGTGCCTTTAGTGGTTACCACACCATGAGAAATGCGTATCAGCATGCGATTAAAAATAAATATCGTTTTTTTAGTTATGGGGATGCGATGTTTTTAGAGAGGTCTTCGTTTTGAGTGAGGATCGTCTACAATTTAAGGTAAGTCACCAAGATACGCATTCACACGCTAGGCGTGCTAGCTTTGTATTGCCCCATGGCAAATTACAAACCCCCATGTTTATGCCAGTTGGAACTTATGGGACTGTAAAGGCCCTGACCCCTAGAGATTTACATGAAGCTAAAGCGCAGATTATTTTAGGTAATACCTTTCATTTATGGCTTCGTCCTGGTCTTGATGTTATTAAATCCTTTGGTGGACTGCATCGTTTTATGGGTTGGGATCTCCCTATTTTGACGGATTCTGGGGGTTTTCAAGTATTTAGTTTGGGGGCTCTGCGAAAAATTTCAGAGGAGGGGGTGACTTTTTCCTCGCCAGTTAATGGTGACAAACTCTTTATGTCTCCTGAAGTTTCTATGGAAATTCAAGTGGGCTTAAATAGTGATATTGCCATGCAATTTGATGAATGCACTCCATATGAGACGAACGGCGTGCCAACTGATGAAAAAACTGTTCGAACTTCACTAGAGTTATCTTTACGCTGGGGGCAAAGAAGCATCAATCGTTTTAGAGAGTTGAATCAAACGAATGCCCTTTTTGGAATTGTTCAAGGTGGAATGTTTGAGGACTTAAGGAGTTATTCTCTTGAAAAAATTACAGATCAGGGATTTGATGGAACTGCAATCGGTGGTTTATCCGTCGGTGAACCCAAGCCTGATTTTGAAAGAGTTTTAAAATTTATTGGTTATCAATTACCTGTTCATAAACCTAGATACCTGATGGGAGTCGGAACTCCCGAAGATCTTGTTTTTGCGGTTGGGCAAGGTATCGATATGTTTGATTGTGTGATGCCTACGCGCAATGCCAGAAATGGCTGGCTTTTTACACGTTTTGGGGACTTAAAACTGCGTAATGCTGGTTATAAAAATGATGAGCGTTCATTAGACCCTACTTGCACATGCTATACGTGTAAAAACTTTAGTCGTGCCTATTTACACCACCTGCAAAAAGTAAATGAGATACTTGGTGCGCAACTCAATACGATTCATAATATTCATTACTATTTAAATTTAATGTCTGAAATTCGTATATCTTTAGAAAATCATCAATTTAGGGAATTTACTCAACAATTTCAAAATGACCGGCAAATTAGTGCACTAGAAAACCCCTCTTTAGATTCTTTCGGTAAAAATTCATAAGTCCGTTAAAATCTATCTAAATTTAACGACAACCCAATTTCTCACTTTTAAGGATTATTTATGTTTATTAACAATGCATATGCGCAATTCGGTGGTGCCGGTGGTGCTGATAGTGGCCTTTCTTCAATCATCATGATGATCGGTATGTTTGCCGTTCTTTATTTCATCATGATTAGACCTCAAATGAAGCGTCAAAAAGAATTAAAAGCCATGCTAGAGTCATTAGCAAAGGGTGATGAAGTTTCTACTGCAAGTGGACTCATGGGAAGAATTACTGAACTTAATGATCAGTACGTTAGCATTGAATTAGCCACTAATTTAACTGTCAAAATGCAAAAATCAGCGATTGCCGCTGTTCTTCCTAAAGACACTCTCAAATCTATCTAAGTTTACGCATGAATCGCTACCCTCTTTGGAAATATATTGTTATTGGAGTTGCCTTACTCATTGGAGTCATTTATTCGATTCCTAATCTTTTTGGTGAGGTTCCAGCGATTCAGATTGCTCCAGCACGCTCAAGTCTTAAATTAGATGCTAAGTTGCACGAGAAAATAGATGCGGCTCTGCAAAAAGCTGATCTTCTTAAAAATCAAACGGGTTTTGAGGAGTCAACTGCCGAGGGGGTGATCAGAATTCGTTTTAATGACACGGACTCTCAATTAAAGGCAAAAGATATTATTGAAAAAGAGGTTAATCCTGATCTCAAGAATCCTGATTATATTGTTGCATTGTCTTTGGTATCCAATACGCCAAAAAGTTTAACTAGCATTAATGCTTACCCTATGCCTTTGGGTCTTGATCTTCGTGGTGGAGTTTATTTTCTACTCAAAGTAGATATGCAAGGTGCTATTGATAAAAAACTCAATGCCCTCACCAGTGATGCAAGAGGCAGGTTGCGTGACAAGACAATCCGTTATCAAAGTATCGATAAATCAAATGGTCAATTAGTAATTAAATTTTCGAATGCTGATGAAGCGAATAAAGCAAACACTATTTTATTAGACGCCATACCAGATATGAGTTTCAAACTAGATAAAACAATTGATTCTTTTTTATTAACAGGTTCTTTTAAACCAGCCGCTCTACAAACCACTCAAGAAAATGCCTTAAACCAAAATATCATCACTTTAAATAAGCGTGTCAATGAGCTTGCTGTTAAAGAACCTGTTATTCAAAAACAAGGTAATGATCGTATTGTCGTTCAGCTTCCTGGCGTTCAAGATACTTCAAGGGCAAAAGATATTATCGGTAGAACAGCAACTCTCGAGGCTAGATTGGCTGATCCAGTTCAATCAACTATAGGGTTGCAAGAATCTCCCCCTCTAGGAATGGATGCTTTTAAGTTTGGTGATCGTCAAGGTGTCTTTAAAAAATCCATCATCATAACTGGCGATCGCATTATTGATGCGAGTGCTGGTTTTGATGAAAATCAACGCCCTTCAGTCAACTTAACCCTAGATGCTGCAGGTGGTCGCGCCATGCAGGAAATAACTCGTGAGAATCTCCAAAAACCAATGGGGATGATTCTGTTTGAAAAAGGTAAGGGCGAAGTTCTTACGATTGCAACAATTCAGGGTGAGTTTGGCTCCAAATTTCAAATTACTGGACAACCAACAACTCAAAGTGCCAATGATTTAGCGCTTTTATTAAGAGCAGGTTCATTAGCCGCTCCCATGGAAATTATTGAAGAACGTACTATTGGTCCAAGCCTTGGTGCAGAAAATATCGAAAAAGGCTTCAAATCACTTATTTATGGCTTTTTAGCTATAGCGATTTTTATGATTGCTTACTACATGTTATTCGGTGCGTTTTCGGTTGTAGCTCTTGCGGTCAACCTCTTACTTTTAATTGCTGTCTTATCTATGCTGCAAGCAACACTCAGCTTACCGGGTATTGCTGCGATGGCCTTGGCTTTAGGTATGGCAATTGACTCAAACGTTCTGATTAATGAAAGAATTCGAGAAGAATTAGGTCAAGGTACTACTCCCCAATTGGCAATTGCGACAGGATTTGATAAAGCTTGGGCAACTATTTTCGACTCTAATGTAACAACTCTTATTGCTGGTTTAGCTCTTCTAGCATTTGGATCTGGGCCGATTAAAGGATTTGCCATCGTACATTGCTTAGGTATTTTGACTTCGATGTTTTCAGCAGTATTTTTCTCACGTGGCGTAGTTAATCTTTGGTATGGCGCAAAGAAAAAACTTCAATCAGTTTCTATAGGATAAACAAATGGAATTTTTTCGTATCCAAAAAGATATTCCTTTTATGCGTTATGCGCTAATTTTGAACGCAATATCTTTGATTACATTTATTGCCGCAGTATTTTTTCTTTGGCAAAAAGGTCTTCATCTTTCTATCGAATTCACTGGAGGTACAGTCATTGAAGTTCAGTATGAACAGTCCGCAGATTTAGAAACCATTCGCAATAGTGTTGCAAGTCTTGGTTACGGTGAGGTGAATGTTCAAAACTTTGGTAGTTCAAAAGATGTCATGATTCGCCTACCTTTGATTAAAAACTCAGATGGTACATTGATGTCTTCTACAGATCAGAGTAATTCTGTTGTCAGCAAATTACAACAAACCAACCCCCTAGTGAAATTACAAAGAGTTGAATACGTCGGGCCACAAGTCGGTGAAGAACTCTTATATGGTGGTATTAAAGCCTTACTTTTTGTAGTGGTTGGTATTGTTATTTACTTATCGATTCGTTTTGAGTGGAAATTTGCGGTTGCGGGTATCCTGGCTAACTTACATGATGTTGTTATCATCTTAGGTTTTTTTGCATTCTTTCAATGGGAGTTTTCACTTTCTGTGTTGGCAGCTGTTTTAGCCGTACTGGGCTATTCTGTGAACGAATCAGTGGTGATATTTGACCGTATCAGAGAAAATTTCCGTAAATTCCGTAAATTAGATACTCCAGACATTATTGATAGTGCCATTACGAGTACGATGAGCCGGACAATTATTACGCACGGCAGTACTCAAATGATGGTTTTAGCCATGCTATTTTTTGGTGGTGCAACCTTGCATTATTTTGCTGTGGCTCTAACCATCGGTATTTTGTTTGGTATTTATTCTTCTGTGTTCGTTGCCGCTGCCATTGCCATGTGGTTAGGCGTTCAGCGCGAAGATTTAATTAAATCAGAAAATAAAGTAGACAAAGATCAAATTTCAAAAGACGACCCTAATTACGGCGCTAAGGTTTAATCAAAAAAACATCGCTATGTTAGTCAGGAGTGTTTCACTACTCCGCAGTAATGCCCTGATCTTTAATAATCTTTGCCCATCGTTGCGCGTCTTTTTCTACAATCTCTTTAAATACCTGCGAACTACTTGTTGCAGGATCTAGTCCTTGAGCAGCAAAAATGGTTTTTATCTCTGGGTCTACCAAAATCTCTCTCAAGGCATTACTTAAGCGGTTCAAGTCATCGTTAGGAACGCCCTTAGGTGCCATCATGCCAAACCACATCGAGACATCAATCTCACCAATTTTTAGCTCTGTAAATGTCGGAATTTGACTAGCGATTGGGTTGCGTTTTTTTGATCCAATCGCTAGCGCACGCAATTTTCCAGATTTAATATGGCCGTTGGCAACATGCACCGGCAAAAACATTGAGTCAATTTGACTACCTAATAAATCAGTGACTGCAGGTGCTGTGCCTTTGTAAGGTACATGTAATACTTTGACTCCCGTAATATGTTCAAGTGCCTCCATCCCTAAATGATGAGGTGTACCAATACCTGGTGAGCCATAAGTCAGTTTTCCTGGGTTTGATTTTGCAGCAGCCAAGAATTCAGCTACATTCTTGTAGGGTGAATTACTTGGCACAACCAAAACTAAATCACCATAAGCGGCTAAGGTCATCGGCACTAAGTCGGTTAACGGATCAAAGGTCGCCTTCGGATATAGGGAACGATTCATAACAATCGTATTGACAGTTACCAATAATGTAGTACCGTCCGGCTTGGCTCTCACTACCGTCTCTGTACCTATATTACCGGAGGCGCCTGCACGATTATCCACAATCACCGGCTGACCCATTTTTTCAGATAACTTAGGAGCTACTGCACGCGCTATCGTATCTGGACCTGTTCCTGGAGTAAATGGCACAACCAACTTAATCGGAGCGCCTCCTTGTAGTGGGACGTTCTGTCCAAATGCAATTTGAGTACAGCATGCGCCAATTAAAACGAGTTTTTTAATCCACTGTTTCTTCATCATTTATGCCGCAACAGTTTGTTTATCGTATCCAGCTACAGTTTTATAGCGCTGTGTAATTGCTTCCATCTCTTGATTAGAAATAATATCTTCGATTTTACTAAATGGTTTATCTTCTGAGCGCTCCCATACTTCGCGAAGAATTGCATCTGGTGGATTAATTCGGTTCATACGCACAACATTCCCAGTTGCTTCTAAACGAACATCTTCGTATTTTTTAAGTGCCGTTTCTACATCACGCTCTTGAGTCAAAAATTTTGCTAATGATTGTGCGTCTAGGATAGATTGTCCGGCACCATTAGATCCTCGAGGATACATTGGATGTGCAGCGTCTCCCAATAAAGTCACCTTTCCACGCGACCAAAATGGCAATGGCTCTTGATCGATCATTGGAAACTCTAAAATCGAATCAGCACCACGAATTAAAGCAGGCACATCTAACCAGTCAAAATGCCAATCTTCAAATGCTCCAATAAAGTCCTCTAAACGACCTTGTTTGTTCCAGTCTCTTTCGAGATGATTCGGTGTTTCAAGTTCTGCAACCCAATTGATGAGTTGACTACCCTGACCATCAATATTGTTTCTAATTGGATAAATGACCATCTTGCCATGAGTTAACCAACCGGCACGCACCATACTTGCCTCAGATAAGAAGGGTTTCCACTTCGTAACACCACGCCACATATTGACGCCCGAATAGAGTGGCTTTCCTTCAAGGGGATGGAGTTGTTTACGAATAATAGAGTGCACCCCATCACAAGCAATAACAGCATCTGCTTGAACAGCTGTCTCGGTCAAATCATCAGATCTTGATTTTTTAAAATAAGCAATACCCTTCTCTTCATCAACTTTTATGCAGTCTAAGCCTAAATGTAAATGATCTTTACCAACTCGTTGTAAGAAGGCTTCTAACAGGACCATCTGCAAGTCACCGCGATGAATTGAAAATTGTGGCCATGCATATCCTGCTAATCGACCTGAGGGTTCGGCATAAATTTTTTGACCAAAACGATTAAAGAAAATAGCTTCTTTAGTTAAAACACCTTTTTTAGAAAGCTCTTCTTCTAATCCTAGAGACTCACATAAAAATCTACTCGCATGAGGCAGTATGTTGATGCCAACTCCGATAGGCTTAATCTCTGGAACAGACTCATACACATCACAAGAAATACCTGCGTGATGGGCGGCAAGCGCCATGGTAAGTCCGCCAATACCTGCCCCAATAATTGTTATATGCATATGATCTCCACTTTTATAAATTAAAATATATCATGAGGGTAAAAACTTTACCGAATCAACCCATCATCAATTGTTCATATTGAGTTCAGATTCAAGTAATTGATAGTTTTTGTGGTCGCACCTTGGTGGTGCTTTGCAAACTCATTACAAAAGAGAGACATATTCTCAATCTTTTGGGGGTGTTTCTGGAAATCTTGAAAATAATTAAATAGTTCATTTTCGATCTGAGCTGAGGATGAGCGAGTCAAAGGAACAGCAATTCCAGCAACAATTGCGGCTTGACTAATATCGGCAAAATTATATGTTGATGAACCTAAAATCACCGGCTTACCAATGGAGATAGGCTCAATTAAATTTTGTCCACCGGTCCCCATCAGGGTTCCTCCCATAACAACATAATCAGCCATAGATAAATAACTTGCCATTTCACCCATCGTATCGCCAATCAATACATCCTGTGTCAGGTTAATAGGCGTTGTAATCATACTTCGTTTAGTAAATGAAATATTTTGTTGATTCAGAAATCTCTCAATCTCTATTGTTCTTGGTAGGTGTCTCGGAACAATTAGTAAAAGAGGCTTTGGATCTTGCAGTTGTATCCAAGCCCGAATCACTATTTCTTCTTCGCCTTCTCTGGAACTAGCAAGCGTTATGGTTTGTCGATTACCAAGACTCTTCTTCCATAATTGTCCATATGCAATTTGCTCAGGAGCAAGTTGTACATCAAATTTAAGATTACCTGTAACAGGGCAGTTTTGTATCCCCAATGATTCATAATGCTTCGCATCGCTTTGGGTCTGAGCCAATATATTTTCAAATAAGTTAAATAATTCTTTACTCAAACTACCAAATTTTGCGAAATTTAAACTACTTTTAAACGATAGTCGGCCGTTAATCAGATAGATGGGTACTTTGTTTTTGGAAAAAAATAAAATGCTGGGCCATACCTCGGTTTCCATCATGAGCCCATTGCTGGGCATAAATTGGCGTAGAAAACGAGATACGGGCCAACAGAAATCATATGGCAAATAACATTGTTTTAAAACACCTTGATTAATATAGCTTTGAAAAAGATCAGTACCCGTTTTTCGACCTGTTGGGGTTGTATGAGTCAATAATATTCGGTGTTTACTAGCAACTAAAGCATGAATCAAAGGAGCTGATGCCCTAGTTTCTCCAACCGAAACCGCATGTACCCAAATAGCATTTGTAAACGCTTCGCCTTTGTAAAAGCCCAATCTTTCCAGAATATGAGCTCTGTAGCCAGATTCTCTTTGTCCCTTCCACCAAAGTCTTACTAAAACAAAAGGTAACACCATATGCCATAGGCATTGATAAACAATAATCACCAATAAAAAAACACCAGAAACTGGTTGATAGTTTTTACTCATTGTTTAAATTAACAATTTATTTAGTTCGAAGTCTAAGTGTTAATTCAACAGCTTTACCTACATAATTACTAGGTGTCATTGCAAGTAATTCATCTTTAGCATTTTGGGGAATATCTAAGCCCAAAATAAATGTCTGAATACCCTCTTTTGTAATCACTTTTCCTCGTGTTAATTCCTTTAATTGTTCGTAGGGGTTTGGCACTTGATAACGTCTCATGACGGTCTGAATCGGCTCAGCTAAAACTTCCCAACAAGCCTCCAAATCTTCTGCAAGACGAGCATGATTGGTTTCTAATTTGCGTAACCCACGTAAAGCACTATCGTAGGCAAGTAAGGTATGACCTAAGGCATTCCCTAAATTACGTAGGACGGTAGAATCCGTTAAATCTCTTTGCCAGCGTGAAATCGGTAATTTTTCGGATAAATGTCGCAGTAACGCATTTGCAATACCTAAATTACCTTCTGAGTTTTCAAAATCAATTGGATTGACCTTGTGCGGCATCGTAGAAGAACCAATTTCGCCCTCTTTGGTTTTTTGCTTAAAGTACCCCCAGGCAATATATCCCCAAATATCACGGTTCATGTCTAATAAAATCGTATTGGCTCTAGCAAATGCATCAAATAACTCCGCCATCGCATCATGCGGCTCAATTTGAATCGTATAAGGATTGAACTCCAAACCCAGGCGCTCTTGAACTACCTGCTTTGAAAAAGCCTCCCAATCCACATCTGGATAAGCCGAAAGATGGGCATTGTAATTACCTACAGCACCATTCATTTTTCCAGTCATACGTACTTTTTGAATATTTTGGATGGCGCGCTCCAGTCGCTTAGCAATATTAGCCATCTCTTTACCTAAAGTAGAAGGGGAAGCTGGCTGTCCATGTGTTCTAGATAACATGGGAACTTCAGCATTCGTAATCGCTAGATCGGTCAATACCTGCAATAACTCCGCCAACTTGGGAAGCATCACTCGGTTAACAGCACCTGTGAGCATCATGCCATGAGAAGTATTATTTATGTCCTCAGATGTACATGCAAAATGAATAAATTCACTAGCTTTTTCTAGCTCAGTATCACCTTTTACCTGTTCTTTTAACCAATACTCGACAGCTTTAACATCATGATTTGTAACGGATTCAATCTCTTTAATACGCTGTGCATGACTTTCATTAAAGTTCTCCACAAGCTTTAAAAGCTTTTTTTCTGCGGCAGAACTAAAACTTGGAATGTCTTTCAACTGCGCCTGAGAAAGCGCAATCAGCCAATGGATCTCTACTTTGACTCGGTGTTGCATAAAAGCAGCTTCTGAAAGCCAAGGTCTTAAGGCATCTGTCTTAGAGGCATAACGCCCATCGATGGGAGATAAAGCGGAGAGTGTGGATAATATGTTGGTCACAGTTTATGATTTAGTTGAAATAATTAAATCTATTTTATTCTTTATCATAGGTGAATTCTATTTTTAACAGGAAGTTATGATGAAATTAATTGGTACCCCTGCAAGTCCTTTTGTCAGAAAAACAAGGATTGCTTTTTTAGAAAAGAAAATTGATGTAGCTTTTGTGGTCGAAGATGTCTGGAATCCTGAATCAACTTTGCAAAGCTTAAATCCATTATGTAAGGTTCCCACATTAGTGATGGATGATGGTGGAGTCATGTACGACTCGCGCGTAATTGTTGAATACGCAGATACGCTGAGTCCAGTAGGTCATTTAATTCCATCTACCGGTAAAGAAAGGGCCGCAGTTAAAACTTGGGAAGCGCTTTGTGATGGTATTTTAGATGCTGCTGTCCTTACTCGCCTTGAGAGAAATTGGGGGCCAAGGGGACAAAATATAAGTCAAGAATGGATCAATCGCCAATTAAGCAAAATCAATGCTGGTTTAAAGACAATCTCTGAGGGTCTAGGCTCAAATACTTGGTGCTTTAATAATCAATTTAGTCTTGCTGATATCGCGGTTGGAAGTGTGTGTGGCTATCTATTATTCAGATTCCCTGAAATCCGTTGGCAAAATGACTATCCTAACTTAGCTAGTTTTTACGAAAAACTTAGTCAACGTCCATCATTTAAAGAAACTCCCCATCCAGTTTGAGATTTTAAACAATAATTCCTCCACCAAGACAGACTTCGCCATCATAAAGAACAGCAGACTGTCCCGGTGTGACAGCCCATTGGGGATCAGCAAAATTTAATATAAATTGATTGTCTGTTCTTAGTTGCTGACTCACCATGAGTTCGCAAGGTGCATCCGCTTGACGATACCTAGTCTTTGCAGCGAAGTTTTCACTCACTTCTGGTGCCAGTCCTGAAACCCAAGAAGCATCCTGCGCTTTTAAGGTGGAGAATTGCAGCATGGGGTGATCATGCCCCTGAACTGCGATCAAGGCATTTTTTTCCATGTTTTTATCTGCTACATACCAAGCATCTCCACTACCGTCCTGACTTCCTCCAATCCCAATACCTTTTCTTTGACCAATCGTATAAAAAGCTAATCCAATATGTTGTCCGATAACTTGGCCTTCTGGAGTTAATATCGGCCCAGGCTTGGTAGGTAAATATTTAGCTAAGAACTCTCGAAATGGTCTTTCGCCAATAAAGCATATTCCTGTGGAGTCTTTTTTCTTTGCATTGGGCAAGCCTATTTCTAGAGCGATCTCACGTACGAATGATTTTGGTATTTCACCTAAAGGAAACAATACTTTACTTAATTGAGTCTGATTTAATCGGTGTAAAAAATAACTTTGATCTTTAGATAAATCTACTGCTTTGAGTAATTGCACTTTGTCATCCACTTTGCGAGTTCTTGCATAATGTCCCGTAGCAATACCGTCTGCGCCCAAATGAATGGCGTGGTCTAAAAAAGCCTTAAATTTAATCTCTGCGTTGCATAGAATGTCTGGATTGGGAGTTCTTCCTGCAGAATATTCTTTCAGAAAGTCGGCAAATACGCGATCTTTATATTCGTTTGCAAAATTAACTGCTTCAACATCAATGCCAATCAAATCAGCTACTGAAACAACGTCAATCCAATCCTGACGAGTAGAGCAATATTCAGAATCGTCGTCATCTTCCCAATTCTTCATAAACAAGCCAATAACCTCATAACCTTGGTTTTTCAGAATCCAAGCAGTAACAGACGAGTCTACACCTCCGGACATACCAACGACAATTTTTTTGCCAGGCGGTATGTCCAGGCTCATGAAGGACTTAATTTGTTCAAAATATACTTTCATCACTCTGATATTGTATGATTGAATGTTTAGTTTTGGCGAACTAGTCGTTAAAAGCCGTTTTGCCTTACACTTATGGAAGTTTTTTAAGAAAATCACGAGGATTCGTATGCGAATTGGTGTTCCTTTAGAGAATAAATCAGGGGAGTTTAGGGTTGCAGCCACTCCTGAGACTGTAAAAAAATATATTTCAGCGGGTCATAAAGTTCTCGTTGAGTCCAATGCTGGTCTTGCCGCAAGTGTTCCTGATACTGCCTACCAAGCCGTAGGTGCCTCCATCGGAACAAGTTCTGACGTTTTCGCTTGTGACATGATTCTGAAGGTGAGAGCTCCTTCGGATAATGAACTTTCACAAATGAAGGCTGGTACCGTTCTTATTGGCATGTTGGATCCATTTGATAATGCCATGATTGCTGCGATGGCCGCCAAAGGAATAACAGCATTTGCTTTAGAAGCTGCTCCCCGCACAACTCGCGCGCAAAGCATGGACGTTCTCTCCTCGCAGGCTAATATTGCGGGATACAAAGCGGTGATGGTGGCTTCGAATGCATATCAACGCTTTATGCCTATGTTGATGACAGCAGCAGGAACTGTAAAAGCGGCTCGAATCCTGATATTAGGTGCTGGTGTCGCTGGCCTACAAGCTATTGCAACTGCGAAACGATTAGGTGCAGTCATCGAAGCTTCTGATGTTCGACCTGCAGCAAAAGAACAAATTGAATCCTTAGGTGCGAAATTTGTGGACGTTCCTTTTGAGACAGATGAAGAGAAAGAAATCGCTAAAGGTGTTGGGGGATATGCAAGACCCATGCCTGCCTCTTGGATGCAAAGACAGGCTGCTTTAGTCGCAGAGCGTGCAAAACAAGCAGATATTGTGATTACCACGGCATTGATACCTGGTAGAAAAGCTCCCATGCTACTTTCAGCTGAAACAGTTGCGCAAATGAAACCAGGTTCAGTGATTGTTGACTTAGCCGCTGGAAAAGGTGAAAACGGTTCTGGAAACTGCCCTTTGACTGAGGCTGATCAAACTGTAGTCAAACACGGTGTAACTATTATCGGTTTGAGTAATTTACCGGCAATGGTCGCCGCTGATGCATCTGCACTGTACGCGCGAAACATTTTAGATTTTATGAAACTCATCATCACCAAAGAAGCAGGTCTAGCGATTCCTACGGATGATGATATTGTTACTGCCTGCCTCATGTGTCAAAACGGCAAGGTTATTCGAACTAACGCTTAATTAGGAATTTTATGGAAATTAGTCACGGTATTTATAACCTTATTATTTTTGTTCTTGCAATTTATGTTGGTTACCACGTCGTTTGGACGGTTACTCCAGCGTTGCATACGCCTCTTATGGCCGTAACAAATGCGATTTCAGCGATTATTGTCGTTGGCGCAATGCTTGCAGCTGCTCTGACTGAAGGTCCTTTAGGTAAATTCATGGGAACCATGGCAGTCGCACTTGCTGCAGTCAATATCTTTGGTGGCTTCTTGGTGACCAAACGCATGCTAGAGATGTTTAAGAAAAAAGAGAAAAAAATTAAACCAGGAGAATCAGCATGAGCATGGATTTAATTACCCTCCTCTATCTCATTGCGTCTGTTTTTTTTATTCAGGCTTTAAAAGGTTTATCCCACCCAACTTCATCGATTCGTGGAAATATCTTTGGTATGACTGGGATGGCGATTGCCATTTTTACCACAATTGGTCTAATCAATAAACTTGCTGGCGCTTCTATGGCTGATGGACTGCTATATGTTTTAGGTGGCTTAGTTGTCGGTGGCGGTATTGGTGCATTCATGGCGAAACGTGTCGAAATGACCAAAATGCCAGAGCTAGTTGCATTTATGCACAGCATGATTGGTCTTGCCGCGGTTTGCATTGCCATAGCAGCAGTTTCAGAGCCTTACGCTTTTAATATCGTTGAAAAGGGTCAAGCGCTCCCGTTTGGTAACCGGATTGAACTATTTATCGGAACTTTTATCGGTGCAATTACTTTCTCAGGCTCAGTGATTGCCTTCGGAAAACTTTCCGGAAAATATAAATTTAGGTTATTCCAAGGTGCTCCAGTTACCTTTAAAGGTCAACACCTAATTAATCTGATTTTGGCGATTGTGATGATTGGTTGTGGTATTTATTTTGCCCTTGATACTGGGTCAGCTCCAGCCTGGACGCCGTTCTTAATCATGTTGGCGATTGCTTTTATATTGGGTGTGCTCATCATCATCCCAATTGGTGGGGCTGATATGCCAGTCGTTGTGTCCATGTTGAATTCCTACTCTGGTTGGGCTGCTGCAGGTATTGGTTTCTCCTTAAATAATTCAATGTTAATTGTTGCTGGTTCATTGGTAGGTTCATCTGGAGCAATTCTTTCGTACATTATGTGTAAAGCAATGAATCGCTCCTTTATTAATGTGATTCTTGGTGGCTTTGGTGGTGACGCTGCCTCTGCAACCGCTGCAGGCGATCAAGCTCAACGCCCTGTTAAGAGTGGTTCAGCTGACGACGCTGCCTTCCTGATGGGTAATGCCGAAACATTAATTATTGTTCCAGGCTACGGCCTTGCTGTTGCTCGTGCGCAGCATGCGCTCAAGGAGCTGACTGAAAAATTAATACACAAGGGTGTTAATGTGAAATATGCGATTCACCCTGTAGCAGGACGTATGCCAGGTCATATGAACGTACTTTTGGCCGAAGCAGAAGTTCCATACGACCAAGTATTTGAGATGGAAGATATCAATGGTGAATTTGCTCAAGCAGATGTGGTATTAATCCTTGGGGCAAATGACGTTGTTAACCCCGCGGCAAGAACACCTGGTAGCCCCATCTTTGGTATGCCAATTTTAGAGGCATATAAAGCCAAAACTGTCATTGTTAACAAGCGATCAATGGCTTCGGGTTATGCAGGTTTAGATAACGAACTTTTCTATATGGATAAAACCATGATGGTCTTTGGTGATGCGAAGAAGGTTATTGAAGATATGGTCAAGGCTGTAGAGTAATTAACTAACCCAAGTATAGAATGGGGTCTATTGGAATCAATACACCCCATTTTCTTTTAAGAGTGCTGATTAATTATTGGGACATTTCATTCTGTTTGCTTCGGGACTTGTAATTTGAAAATTTTACGCGCCATAAACTAATACTTGCGTAAGAATAAACGACCGAAGACTCATCAGTAATCCATTAGACTAAGTATGATTTAAATGCCGTTAAACCAATTCAACAGGCAGGACTTTAATGGGATTTGAAGTCATGAAATCAATTGATGTATTCGTGTAATCAATCAACATTCATGAAAAGCGTCATCAGTAATTAATTCCCAAGCGTTTCTTTTAATTGATTTTCATATTCTCCATCTATCAATATAAAAGCTACCGTACAAGGCTCTTTTGATCGATTGACCCAAGCATGATTCGTGCCACATTGAACTAAAATATCACCCGCATGCAATTCAACTTCCGTATCATCTAATAACATCGTAATCTGGCCAGACAGAATAATTGCATAATCAATTGTTTCAGTTCTATGCATTAATGGATGTCTGCCTGTCTTCTCAAAAGTTGCACCATCTTTATTTCCCAATGAGGTAAATAAAGCATTTGCAGCCTTTGCATCCATATTTTTTATCTCTTCAGTTTCTGGAGGAAAATAGTTCACTCGTAATACTGTCCCATTTTTACTTGGTAATTGTCTACGAGGCCCTAAAGTTGTCTCATTTGGATGACTATCGATTAAAGCAGGATTTTGGTCTGTTCTAAAAATATCAGTCGAAAAATATCCTGGCCTCATTGGGATAGTATGTACAAAGGGTGCGGGCGCATCTGAAATTACTATTGCTTTTCCATCTGGGTCATGACCAGTTACTACACGCCTTACAGTTCCACTCATAAAATTATTCCACTTTTGTCTTAATAAAATTATTAATCATTTCGGTACATCCAATTGGATCCTCTCGAACCGCAATATGCCCACAATCCGGCATATCAATATACACAGATTGTGGAATATTTTTAGCAATAATTTTGCTAAATAACGCTGGTATCCAAAAATCTCTACCGCCACAAGTGACTAAAGTTGGGCATTTTATTTCATGTAAGCGGGAAGTTATGATGGTTTCATTTTCCTGACCAGGTAATTTTCTCCCCCACGCTAACATTGACTTACAAATCATTTCATATCTCTCAGGGGTGTGCTCTCTGACTGACTTTAAATGGGTCTCTAAGAATTGATCTGCATTAGGACTATCTAAAAACTCATGCCCAAATGTCCATAATGCAATGAAGTCACGCATATCAACATCCATACCTAACTTATGA
>Ga0214921_10001338_pt1 | contig 42460 bp, 42 predicted proteins | sample LL1505_MetaG_FD_177992 | JGI IMG/M metagenome (GOLD analysis project Ga0214921, IMG submission 177992) | Freshwater microbial communities from Lake Lanier, Atlanta, Georgia, United States - LL-1505 | ecosystem: Environmental > Aquatic > Freshwater > Lake | place: USA: Georgia | collected...
CGGGTGTGGAAGCGTGGTAACACGTTAAGCTTACCGTTACTAATAGCTCAATTGGCTTGATTTATGCACTGAAAAAATTTTAGATACAAATTACAATGTAATTTATTATATATCTTTTTATTATTAATAATAATTTATTAAATTAATAAATTTCAAATAATCTTGTGTTAAGTTGTTATGGAAAAAAATTTAAATTTAAAATTATATTTTTTGAATGCTTCTTTGAAGTAGTTTAGATCGCCTGATATATCTTGATCTCCCATATCAAGGACTGTTTTAAGTTCATTAATTTTTCCCTTAAATCTTAAATTGCAAAAGTACTCAATTAAAGCTTTAGATATAGCTATTAATTTAATTCTAATATTAATTATTTTTTATTTTGACGCTATTAAAAAATTTCTTTTGGAAGACATAATTTTTATTTAATATAACACTATCTTTATTGTTTATATTCATAATATAAAAAAAATTTTTATGTCTAAATTTAAAGCGGCTGTTCTTTTTAAACAAAAAAAAGATTTAAAAATTATTAATGTAGAAAGTATTAGAAATTTAGAATCTGGTCAAGTTTTGGTAAAGTTAATAACAGCCGGCATTTGTGGTGCTCAAATAAATGAGATAAACGGTATAAAAGGTGAAGATAAATTTTTACCACACCTTATGGGCCACGAAGGTTATGGAATTGTAGAGCAAATTGGTCCAAATGTTAAAAAAGTTAAAGTTAATGATAAAGTTGTTTTGCATTGGAGAAAATCATTGGGAATTAATGCAAGACCAGCAAAATTTAAAAGTAAATATGGAATTATTAATTCTGGAAACGTAACAACATTTTCTGAAAAAACGATTGTTTCTGAAAATAGAGTATCAAAATTTAATCCAAAAAATAAAGATGAAGAATTGATAGCGCCTCTCTTGGGTTGTGCTATACCGACGGCTTTATTTCTTATTTTAAAAGAAAGCTCAATAATAAAAAATAAAAAAAATTGCAATATTTTGATTAATGGACTTGGTGGTCTAGGATTAACAACAGCTATTTGTTTAAAGATTTTAGGTATTAAAAATATAGCTATTTTTGAAAAGTTTGTTTCAAAAAAAAAATTTATTAGAAAATTTAATTTTAATTTTTTTAGTAATTTATCGTCAAAAAAAATTATTTATAATGAAAAATTTACTCACGTTATTGACACTACCGGAGATTTAAAAGTCATCAGTAAGTCTTTTGACTTATTATCAAAAAATTCAGAACTTATATTAGTTGGTCAGCCAAAAATTAATAATAAACTTATAATAAGTAATGCATTGACTTTTTTTGAGGGAAAAAAAATATATGCATCAGATGGAGGCAGTTATGAGCCACTCAAGGATTTTAAAAAAATGCTTAAAATTGTAAGAGGAAATTTAAATTTATTTAAAACACTAATTTCTGATGTTGTAAGTTTAGATCACGTAAATTATGGCATTAATAAGATTAAGAATGGAAAATCAATGAGGGTAATTATTAAACTATGATTAAAAATTTTTTAGTTTCATCTTTAAAAAAAATGGTTCAAATTAGAACTATCGAAAATTTATTTGCTGAACAATTTAAAAAAAATAACAACTCTTCTTTTTTGCATCTTTCCGCAGGACAAGAAGCTTCAGCAGTTGGTGTTTGTTTGGCTCTAAAAAAAAAAGATTTAGTATTTGGAAATCACAGATCACATGGTCATTATATAGCCAAAGGTTCAAATATTCCTAAGATGATATTTGAAGTTTTTGGAGACAAAAGAGGATGTTGCAAAGGCAATGGAGGAAGTATGCACATGCTTGATAAAAAAAAGGGTTTTATGGGAACAACGCCTATACTTGGTTCTGTAGCACCAATATCTAACGGTATAGCTCTTTCATTAAAAATGAAAAAAGTTAAATCAATATCAGTTGCCTTTTTAGGTGATGGGGCCTCAGAAGAAGGTGCTTTTTATGAAACATTAAATATTGCAGCTCTACATAAACTTCCTTTATTGCTTATAGTCGAAGATAATAATTATTCCGTTGAAGTTCCGTATAATTTGAGAAAAGCCAAGAATTATAATTTGAGAAAAATTGTAAATGGACTTTCATCATTTTATAAAAAAATAGATGGTCAAGATGTCTTAAAAGTTTTTTTAAATACAATAAAAATGAGAGAGACAATATTAAAGTATGGTTGTCCTGCAGTTTTGCATTTAAAAGTTTTAAGAAAATATGCTCATAGTGGATATAATGTAGATACTAATAGCTCATACAGAAAAGAAAAAGAATCTCTTCATTTAAAGAGAGATCCCATTGCTTTAGTAAAAAAAAAAATAAATAATACTTACAAAATAGATATGTCTAAAATTAATAAGATAGAATCTCAAGTTACAAAACAGACCAAAAAAATATTTGTTAGTACATACAATAAAATTTGTAGCTAAAAATAAATTTTATAAATGAAAAAAATTAACTTTATAGATAGTATAAAACTTTCCCAAACTAATTGTTTAAGGAGTAATAAAAAATTCTGCATTATTGGTATAGAAACCAGCTATGATAAGTTGGGATTCAAAAAAAATTTTCCCAATCAAGTTTTTGAAATGCCCGTTTCAGAGCTAGCTTTGTCAGGTTTGGCAGTAGGCCTAGCTAGCCAAGGGTACAAGCCATTCGTTCATCATGGGAGAGTAGAATTTGCTATGCTTGCATTTGATCAGATTTTTACACAAGCATCTAAATGGAACTTTATGTTTGGAAACGACTATCCTTGTCCTGTATCTTTTAAAATTTCATTAGGTCGAAGGCAAGGAGATGGTCCGCAACATACAGAGGGTTATCATTCAATATTTTTTCAATCACATGGTTTAGATATATTTATACCTTCAACTCCACAAGAGGCATATGATCATATTTTATCAATTAATAAATTGAAAAGGCCAAGTGTATTTTTAGAACATAGAAGATTATATCTTACGACCCAAACTTTAAAAAAAAAGAATAATGAAAAATGTAGAGCATTTATATATGGTAGCTCAAAAAAAACTTTATTAATAACATACGCTGACGGTTTAATTGATTGTTTAAATGCTAAAAAAATACTTATAGATAACAATATAGATATTAGCGTCCTATGTATTTCTAAGTTTATAGGGGAGAATAAATTTGTTGATAGTGATGTTTCTAAAGTTTTAGATTATGAAAATGTATTTTTTTTTGACACGAGGCCTTTTTCATTTGGACCATTATGTTCTTTTTTAGGATTGATTAAGTTAAGAAATCATAGGTCAACTATAAATTTTTTTTCAATATCTCCCCCAAACCAATCATGCTCAGCGTCTTATAAAGATATAAAAATTTATTATCCAACTTTTTATGATATTATTAAAAAAGTTTTAAGGGTTGAAAAAAAAAAAATTAAAATAAATTCAGTAAAGGATTATAATTATTTATATAATTTTCCTAAATTAGACTTTGATGAGTTTCAAAGCTGTAAAAAAATTTTTTTTGATGATATTAGTTAAAATATTTTTTTATATTTTATCTCCGATATTTTTGTTTTTCATTTTACTAATAAAAAAAGTTATTCTGATTAGGTTTGGTGTTTTAGCTTCCCAAAGAATAGGACATTTTGCCTGGGATACGGAAATATATTTGAGTGAAAAACAGATTAAAAAAAAAAGGAATATTATAGATTTATTTTGTTTTACTGATGTTGTTTGTAATAAATTTTTAGCAGATAAGTGGAAGCAAAATTTGATAGTGATACCAAGCTATATATTATTTCCAATAATTAGATTAAATAATTTTTTAGCAAAAAAAAATAAATTTTTAAATGATCATAGAATTTTTTTAAGACCTTTTGATATTAATAACGCAATAATAAAAACACAAAATAAAATTCTTTTTACAAATGAAGAAATTTCATTGGGCGAGAATCTTCTTCTTAAAAATGGAATAGATGGAAAGAATATTGTTTGTTTAATAGTTAGAGATAGCGAATATTTAAAAAAAACTTTTCCTTTGCAGGATTTTTCATATCATAATTACAGAGACTGTGAGATTGATAGCTATACTCAAGCAGTAAAATATTTAAATGATAATGGGGTAACTGTTATAAGAATGGGTAGAGTAGTTAAAAAAAAAATGAATTACAAAAATAAACTTTATATTGAATATTCAATGTCAAAAATTGAATCAGATTTTATGGATGTTTTTTTAGCTTCCAGATGTTTATTTTCAATTTCCTCAGGAACAGGATGGGAAGCATTGCCTGCTTTTGTGTTTAGAAAACCAATGGTTTTTACCAACTTTATCCCGTTTGGTCAGTTAATTACTTCTAGTCCGCAATTTATAAATTTAGCAAAAAAACATTACTCTTTAAAATTAAAAAGATATCTTTCTATTAGTGAGATTTTTAAATTTTGTGCTTTTGATTTTAACTCTTACAAAGATAATTCTATTATCCTAGAAGACAACACGGCAGATGAGTTAAAAGATATAGTTGAAGAAATGTTTAATAAAATTAAAAATGATAAAAAATATTCTGATGAAGAAAATAAATTAAATAGTATGTTTTGGAATCTTTATAAAAAAAATCTTTTAAACGAAGATGGTACAATGAAAACCTGGTTTGGTGTCAAATGTCATGGTAATTATTTTTTTTCGAGATATAGCGTTTCTTTTTTAAAGAATAACTCTAATTTTTTAAAATAAATGAAAAAAAAAGCTATTGTTACTGGAGGATCAGGTTTTATTGGTAGTCATTTAGTTGAATCTTTAATAAAAAAAAATTTCTTTGTTATAATTATTGATAATTTTAGCACAGGAAGAATTGAAAATGTTGAAAAATTCCGTCAAAAAAAAATTAAAATTGTTAATTCTGACATAAGAGACAAGAAAATATTTAAATATTTTAGGAAAGTCGATGTTGTTTTTCATCTTGCTGCATTAGCAGATATTGTACCAAGCGTTAATTATCCAGAAAGTTATTTTAATACTAACGTTCATGGAACTCTAAATATATTAAATGCAAGTAAGGATAATAAAGTTAAAAAATTTATTTATGCAGCTTCTGCATCTTGTTATGGTGTACCAAAAAAATATCCAACAGATGAAAATTGCCCCATAGATCCAAAATATCCTTATGCGTTAACTAAGCGACTTGGTGAAGAATTAGTTTTGCACTGGGGAAAAATTTATAAATTAAATGTAACTTCTTTAAGATTATTTAATGTATACGGAACTAAATCAAGAACTTCAGGAGTATATGGAGCGATGTTTGGAACTTTTTTGACTCAAAAATTAAAAAACTACCCTTTCACTGTGGTTGGAGATGGTAAACAATCCAGAGACTTTACCTACGTATCTGATGTAGTCGATGCATTTATGAAATGCATTAATTATAATAAAAGTGGAGAAATATTTAATGTAGCAAGCGGTAGCGCAACTTCAGTTAACAAGATATGTTATTTATTAGGAGGTAAAAAAATTTTTATTCAAAAAAGACCCGGAGAACCTGATAAAACTTTAGCAGATATAACGAAAATAAATAAAAAATTAGGCTGGAAACCAAAAATCAGCATTGAAAAAGGAGTTAAAAAAGTAATACAGGATATAAATTATTGGAAAAAAGCTCCATTGTGGACTAAAAAAAAAATTGATATTGCCACAAGACAGTGGTTTAAATTTTTGTCATAAATGGAAAAAATTAAAGAACTACGTTCTCTTGCTAAGATTGTTAGTCAATTAAAAAAAAATAATAATAAAATTGTTTTATGTCACGGAACTTTTGATCTGTTGCATATAGGTCATATTTATCATTTTAATGAAGCAAAAAAAAATGGGGACATTTTAATTGTTTCGGTTACACCTGATAAATTCATTAATAAAGGACCAGGAAGACCTTATTTTAATTTAAAAGAAAGATTGCATACTTTGGCGGCTCTTCAGATCGTTGATTATGTCACCTGGAATTATAAAAAAAACTCAACAGATGTTATTGATGCAATAAAACCAAATTTTTATTCAAAAGGACAAGACTATGCAAATAGCAAAAATGATATCACAAGAGAAATATTGAATGAAAAAAATTGTCTAAAAAAAAATAAAGGAAAATTTTTAATTACTCATCTACCAACTTTTAGTTCTTCAAAAATTCTTAAAAATCAAGGTTTAATTTTTACCGAAGAACAGAATAATTTTTTAAACCTAATAAAAAAAAAATACTCATTTGAAGAAATTAAAAAGATTATTAATAAAATCTATAATCTTAAAATACTAATCATAGGCGAAATAATAATTGACGAATATTGCTTTGGGGAAACGCTTGGTAAGTCAGGTAAAGATCCTATTTTGATGATTAAAAAAATAAAAGATGAGATTTATTTAGGTGGCGCAGGAGCTATTGCTAATCATATATCTGATTTTGTAAAAAATATTTCTCTAATAACAATGATTGGTGATGATAAAAAATATGAGAATTTTATAAAATTAAAATTGTCTAGAAATATAGATTATAAATATTTTAGAAAATTAAATTCACCAACAATAGTTAAAAAAAAATATTTAGATCATATAACCAAAAATAAAATAATAGGGTTTTATGCAATTAATGACAGTTCAATAGAGAAAAAAAATGAGAAAGAGTTAAAAAAAATAATTGATAAGAAATTATCATCAAAAAATTTAATTTTAATATCAGATTATGGACATGGAATGATAAATGAAAATATTTCTCAAAAAATATTAAAAAATAAAAAATTTATTGGTTTAAATGCTCAAATAAATGCTGCAAATATTGGACTTCATAGTATCAATAAATATTCTAGTTTAGACTTAGTTATTATTAATGAATCTGAACTTCGATATGAATTAAAAAATAAAAATGCAGAAACTAAAATTTTAATGAAGATTTTATCTAAAAATAAGAAAATTAAATTTCTTGTAGTAACAAGAGGCACAAATGGCGCTCTGATGTACAATTCTTTAAAAAATAGTTTTTTTGAATGTCCAGCTTTTGCCAATAAAATTGTTGATAAGATTGGTGCCGGTGATGCAATGTTGCCTTTAATAACTTTGATGATTTATTTGACAAAAGATGAAAATTTATCTTTATTTATTGGTTCTGTGGCTTCGGCTATACAAGTAGGGTCAATGGGCAATAGTAGCAGTGTTACGAAAAATGAATTGTTAAAAGTGATAATGCATCTTTTAATATAAATGTATTATTATTTCTAAATAAGCTATTTTAAATATCACTATATTCTCTACTTAACTATCATGATTAGTGTTTTGAAATTAGTAAATGGATCTCAAAAAATTTATTTATTATTTTTAATTTTTATTAATATTGTCTCTGCGATTCTTGAAACAATTGGCATTGGAATGTTACCAATTTTATTAGTTAGCGTTTTAAGCCCAGAGAATTTCAATTTAAATAAAAATTATTTAGATTGGTTAAGTATATTTAATTTTTCAGAAAATAAAAATTATATAGTTTTTCTCTGTATATTTTTATTTATATTTTTTTTATTAAAAAATTTATTTTTTATTTTTGTAAAATGGTTTGAAAGTAAGGTATCTCAATCTATAAATTCAAATATTTCTTCTATACTATTCAAAGGTTATATTAATTTGTCATATTCTATGCATCAACTGCAAAACCCTTCGATTATAACTAGAAATATAATAAATGAGTGTCAAAATTTAGTAACCTATATTACAGGAATAACAAATATACTAAGAGAAGCGTTGATTATTATTTTTCTTTTTTTTCTTTTATACACCCAGAATAAATTACTTAGTAGTTTTATATTTGTATTTTTAATTATCACACTTGTCTTTTTTTATTTATTTATTAGAAAGAGTGTTTTTGATAGAGGACAAATCGCTCAGAATTTAACTGGTCAGCAATTAAAATTGATATCTGAGTCTTTTGGTGCAATTAAATATATAAAAATATTAAATCTAGAGTCAGACTTTAGCGAGAGATTTTATAGAAATTTAAGAAAAATTTTACAACAAAATATTTACTTAAATTTACTACAGGTTATTCCAAAATTATTTTTAGAATTATTAGCTGTAGGGTCATTGCTATTATTGTCTATTTATGCAGCGTTATTTCAAAAAGATAATTTATATTATTTTTTACCTTTTTTGACTTTACTTGGATTAATTTTAGTTCGTACAATACCTTCTTTTAATGTTATCAGCGCAGCACTATCATCAGTGAGATATCATGCGCCATCTAAAGATTTGTTAGTTAAAGAAATAAGTTTTTTAAAAAAAAATTTATCAAATAGAAAATTTTTTCTAAATAAAAGTAAAATAAATTCAAATTATTTAAATAAATTATTTGAAATTAAAGAAGTTTCTTATTTTTATCCCAATACTAAAAAGATGGTTTTGAATAATATAAATTTAAATATAAAACCTAATACATCAGTTGCTGTAATTGGAGAGTCAGGTGCTGGAAAGTCAACTTTAATAGATATAATTCTTGGTTTATTAGAGCCGTCTAAAGGCAAAATATTAGTCGATGGCAAGTCATTAACAAAAGTAGTTCGGGAATGGCAAAGTATTTTAGGCTTTATACCTCAGGATATATATTTAGATGATGATACAATTAAAAAAAATATTACTTTTACACATATGGAAGAAAAGATTGATTATCAACACTTAGATAAAGTTCTGGAAATTACTTTGCTTAAAAATTTTATTAATTCATTGCCTGATAAGTTGGAAACCCAAATTGGTAATAGAGGAATTCGATTATCTGGAGGTCAAATACAAAGAATTGGAATTGCAAGATGCCTGTATCAAAAACCAAAAATTATTATTATGGATGAGGCTACGAGCTCACTAGATTATGAATCTGAAAGACAGATTATTAAGGCTATCAATAATATTAAGTACAATACAACATTTATCACTATTGCACACAGATTAAGTACTATTAGAAAATGTGACATTATTTATTTTCTTAGAGAAGGAAGAATAATTGATCAGGGCTCTTATAATCAATTAAAAAAAAGACATAGAAAATTTTTTTTAAATTTATAGTATAATTAATATTTACAAAAAAAAATATTAGTTAATTTATTTAATTAAATATGCAGTAGGTTTAGTACTAAATTTTATTTTTTTTATTTTGTATTTTGTATTTTTAAAATATTCATCAACAGCATCGCTCTCACCCCAACCCCTTGATCCGTATTCATCAAAAATAATAACACCACCAGGAGAAACGAAAGGAAAAAAATTTATTAAAGCATGTTTTGTTCCTTCGTAAGTATCTAGGTCTAGATTTAATAAAGAAATTCTAAAACCTTTATTAGTTTTTGTATAATTTTTAGAAGTTTTTATTATATCACCTTTTACTAATTCCGACCTTTTATCTAAGTCAGCTTTTGAGATTTTGATACTGATATTTTTAAACAAATTTCTGCTATTAAATTTTGACTCTTTTTGAAAATCTTGACTATTTTTTTTTTCATATTTAAGGGTTGATTTAGGAAAATCTCCAAAAGTATCAAATCCAATAACTCTTTTATTTGAGTTTGTGTCAAAAATTTTTAATAATTTTAACCAAAATATATGACCTGTTCCTTTAAATACTCCACATTCTATAATATCTCCAGGTACATCTTGGGACAATTTGTATAGTTCGTATCTTGCAAAGATTTTTTTTAATCTTTCGATATCATTGCTTTCAATCAAATGGTTATAAGATTCAAAGATTTTATTGCTCATAATTATTATTTTTTCATTACAGCGTATAACATGACTTCTCTAGAAAATCTTATTAGCCTATTGATTTTTTCTGGAAAAACTACTTTTGTTAACTGCTCATACATAGGCATATAAGGTAATTTGAGGAAAGAAATAATTTTTGGAATTAATGTCAAAAAGGGTTTTTCCCAGACAAACGGAAGTTGATAAAAGTACTCAACTTTTACATTCGAAAATCCAGCAAGATATCCAATATCTCTCAGTGAATGCAGTGTAAATGGCGTAGTGTGTGTGTAGTCAAGATAGAATGGTCCAAAGCTATGATGCACCCAAGATGGCGTCATGACTACGAGTGAACCATTATCTTTAATTAAATTCCTGCAGTTTTTAATAAAATTTAGCGGTGATGTGAGATGTTCAATTAAAGATTTTGTAAAAACTATATCGTAATAATTTTCTCTGTCTTGAATAGTTTCGTTCTCAAGATTTTTTTGATAAATTTTTATTGGATGTAATAATTTGACACTTTCTTCTGATAGATCAACGCCCTCTACAATTAGACCATTTCCTTTAAATGCATTTAGCATATCCCCTCTTCCGCATCCAGCATCTAGCAGCTTATCTCCGGGCTTTAAACTATTTCTAAATATTAACTCTTTTGATAATTTTTGAGGATAATCGGTTATCGGTCTTCTTTTTTGAGAATAAATGTGGGAAAGATAAATTTTACTTTGCTTGTCCTCTTCTTGCTTTTTTGTTAAATTTTTATTAGTTGCAATAACAATCTCATTATTATCTATCATTGAATAAACTTATATGATCGGAGTGCTTCAGGGAAGACTTACATATTCCGGAAGAAAACTTCAATGTTTTCCTAGAAATCCATTTGATGAATTTAATATAGCTAAAAAACTAAAGTATAATTTTATAGAATTTTTTGCGGAAAGAAATATTAACAAAAAGAATCCAATCTGGTCAAACGAAGGTATAAAAAATTACATTAAAATTGCGCGGTTAAGCAATATTGAAATCTTTTCTTTTTGTGACGATTATTACATCAATCATTCATTGGTCAAAAAAAAAACCATAGATTATGCATTAAAAATTTTAAAAAGAGTTAGTTTGTTAAGAATAAAAAAATATATCATTCCATTGTATGGCAAAAGTTTTATTAATAACAAAAATAAAAATAAAATTATTGAAAAATTATCAATCATAGCAAAAACTTGCAGTCATTATAAAATAGAATTACTATTAGAAAGTAATATGTCCCCTGACAAATTTAAAGAAATAAAAGAGGCTATTAAATCTAAAAATTGCTATTTTTTATTTGATACCGGGAATAGAGCTGTTTTGAAAAGAAATTTTTTTTTAGACCTCCAATCTTTTGGAAACAATATTAGACATATTCATCTTAAGGATAAAAATATTTTCAAAAAAAATGTTATAATTGGAAATGGTATAGTGGATTTCAACTTATTTTTTTTTTATTTAAAAAAAATAAAATATAAATACAGCTTTGCAATTGAAAGCCAAAGAGGGCATAATATATTTAAGCAAGCTAAAAAAAATTATAATTTTTTCAAAAATCTTGTAAAGAAGCATAAAGTTTAGAATGAATATTTTAATTATAGGCCTAGGTTCAGTTGGTCAAAGACATTTAAGAAATTTAAAAACAATTCAACCAAATGCAAACTTTTATGCATTAAGAAAAAAATATACGACCCCATTGTTAAATAATAAAAATAAAATTATTAAAGGTGATATTAAAATAAAATATTCTATCAAATATATAAAAAATTTATCAGAAATTAATCGTAAAAAAATTAAATTGGATTGTGCATTTGTATGCACTCCATCGTCTCATCATATTTCTCAAACTATTTGGTTATTAAAAAATAATATTAATTGTTTTGTAGAAAAACCTTTGGCGTCGTCATTAAAGCAAGTTAAGGAACTTGAGTTATTATTAAAAAAAAAAAATATAATAACAATGATGGGGTTTCAATTAAGATTTAATCCTATTATCAAGTATTTAGAGCATATTTTGCAAAAAAAATCTCCTATAGGAAAAATTTTTTCAGTCCATATTCATCACGGAGAACATATAGAAGATTTTCATCCATATGAGGATTACAGCGTTTCTTATGCTGCTAGAAAAAAACTCGGTGGCGGTGTAATTCTTACGCAGATTCACGAAATTGATTATCTCCTTTATTTATTTAAAAATTATAATTTTAAAAAATTTTATTTTATTTCTTCAAAGGTTTCTGATTTGAATATTAACGTAGAAGACATATTTGCGGCTAATTTTCTATTAAAGAAAAACAAAAGTAAGATTTTATGTTCTATGAATTTAAATTTTTTGGAAAGACCCAAAAAAAGAATAATTTATTTAATAGGGGAAAAAGGCTCAATTAATGTGTGCTTAAATGCCCAAAGAGTTGTTATTTTTAAAAATAGCAAAAAAATAGTGAAAGAATTTAATTTTAAAAAAAATGATGTTTTTATGAACGAAGTAAAATTTTTTATTTCAAAGATTAAATCAAAAAGCTACATATCTAATAGTTTGAATCTATTTAATGGTATAAAAACTCTCAGATTTGCAATGAAACTAAAAAATAATTTTTTATAGAATTGTACGACCACCATCTATTACAATAGTGGCACCATTAATATATGATGATGCCTTAGAAGCCAAAAAAAGAATTGTATTATTGTATTCATTTTTTTTTGCCATTCTACCCATAGGAATTAACTTGTGAATTTTTTTTAAAAAATTTTTATTATGATTATTCTTCATGCCACCAAATGCTAATGCGTTGCATCTAATTTTTTTTGGCCAGTAAGTTGCCGTATATTTAGTTAGACCAATAATTCCATGCTTAACAACAGAGTATGAAATTGGTTTTACAAATTTCTTTTTATAAATTCTGTTGTCCGGCGAAATAATTCCTAAGTCTGAAGAAATATTTATTATATTACCTCCTGTAGTCTGACGATTCATTTCTGCACCAAATACTTTGGTGCATAACATAGCCCCTTTTAGCCCAACGGCTAAGTCGGCATCCCAAATTTTTTCACTGAAATTTTCTAACCTAGTTTCAATGGAGTTAGAATCTGGCGCATAGTTATTCGCTGCATTATTAATTAAAACATCGATTGTTTTGTATTTTTTTTTTATTATCAAAGCTGCGGCCCTGAGATCTCTCTCTTTTGTAATGTCACAATTAAAAAAATTTTTTTTATTAGAATTTTTTTTGTCCAGAATTATTACATTGCTTGAGTTATTTTTAAATGCCTTTGTAAATTGAGACGCTAAAAATCCAAGACCTCCCGTTATAATTATTGTTTTACCTTTTAAATCTGAGTATAAAATATTCATACCTCAAAAATATATTAGTTTTAAAATAAATGAAATCAAATAATCAGATATGGGCTTTTATTCCAGCTAGGTCTGGCTCAAAGTCAATTAAAAACAAAAATATTGTTATTTTAAAAAAAAAACCATTATTAGTTCACAGTTTATTAACTGCAAAAAAATGTAAAAATATTCAAAAAATTATTTTTTCTTCTGATAGTGTAAAATATTATAATATTGCAAAAAAATATGCCAATGTCATTTTTCATAAAAGAAAAAAAAATATTTCATTAGATAAAAGTACAGATTTAGATTTTTTTAAAGATTTTGTAAAAAATTTTAATGGTGTTTTGCCGAGTTTTTTTGTTCACTTAAGACCAACCACTCCATTTAGAGACAGCAAGCTACTAGATAAAATTATCAGTGATTTTGTTCAAAAACAAAAAAATTATTCTTCTTTAAGATCCGTTAGTTTAATGGGCAATCCGCTTGATAAAAATGTTGTAATAAAGAAAAATAAAATTTTTTCTCCTATTTTTAAAACTTTTAGGTTAGACAAAATAAACTATCCAAGGCAAAAATACCCAAAATCATATTTACCAAATGGATATATAGATATAATTAAAACTAAATCGATTTTAAAAGGTTTTTTACATGGTAATCGTGTAAAGCCTTATATCAATAAAAAATTTGTCGTTGATATTGACAATTTATTTGATTTAAGAGTTGCGCGTCTTTTATAAAAAATATCTAAAATTAATTTAATTAATTAATATGATAAAATTTTTTTTTAGATATAAATCTAAATAGTTTATTATTTTATTCTTAAAATTTTTAATGTTGATCTGCAAAAATAAACAAATCTGAAATTTTCGTAAAACTATATTAAGCCAAGACTCCTTATAATGTTTTATATTTATTAATATTTGCTTTATAATATAAAAAAGAATAATAAGTATAATTAATATTAGTATATTTTAAAAAATATTTACAATCTCTAAAAAATTAATGAATGAAGTTTTTATTATTGCAGAAATTGGCATTAATCATAACGGCAATATTGATACTGCAAAGAAACTAATTGATTTGGCAAAATCGTGTGGTTGTGATGCAGTTAAATTTCAAAAAAGAGATATAGACACAGTTTATTCTAAAAAAGAGTTAGATTCATTTCGCGAAAGCCTTTGGGGAAAAACTTTTAGAGATCAGAAAAATGGATTGGAATTTCAAGAAAAGCAATATGATGAAATTAATGTTTATTGTAAGACTAAAAAAATAGAGTGGTTTGCTTCAGCTTGGGATGTAAAAAGTTTGGAGTTTTTAGAGAAATATAAATTAAATTACAATAAAATTGCATCAGCAATGATTACAAATAAATTTTTTTTAGAGCATGTTGCTAAAAAAAAAATTAAAACATTCATTTCGACTGGTATGAGCAATTACAATATAATAGATGAGGCTATTGATATATTTAAAAAAAATGGATGCGAATTTGAATTAATGCATTCAGTATCAGCTTATCCTTGTCCGGAAGAAAGTCTAAACTTAAATATAATTACTAAACTTAAAAAAAAATATAATTGCAGAATAGGTTACAGTGGTCACGAGCCATCAGTAACACCAAGTATTGTTGCCGCTGCATTGGGCATTAATAGTTTAGAAAGGCATATAACGTTAAGCCGAGCTATGTATGGAAGTGATCAGTCAGCGTCATTAGAAGAAAGTGGTTTGAGGCACTTAGTTAATGCAGTGAGAAAAGTTTCAAAAGTTCTTGGAAGTGAAGATAAAAAAATATTCGATATAGAATTACCAATTGCAAAAAAATTAAGATACTGGGAAAAAAAATAATATTTTTGAATTAATTAATTTTAAAATTTTTAAATTCAATTAATTCATTAACTATCGACAATAGAATTATGTGATGATTTGCTTCAATTACATTGTAGTCTGAAGATTTAACCCAAATATTAATTCCTGAATTTTTTAATTTTAAGCTATTATTCTTATCGCACCCAGTAAGAGTTGCAATCTCAACACCCATTTTATTAGAAACTTTGATAGAATTTACAAGGTTTTTAGAGTTACCACTGCAACTTAGTAAAATTAATAAATCGCCTTTTTCCGCATAAAATTCAATAGCTTTGGAAAGCCAATTTTCATATCCAAAGTCATTAGCAAAGCATGTTATTAAGTCGTACTCATTAAAATTAATACATTTAATTTTTGCATTTTTGGTAAGGTCGACAGCAACATGACTTGCAGTGGCTGAGCTACCCCCATTTCCAGCTATAATTACTTTTTTATTGTTCTGATTTGTCTTTAAGATTTTTTTTATTAATAAATTAATTTTATTCGTTTCAATATTATTTATTGTAATCTTTATATTTTTTAACGTATTGGTAAAATTCATATAACTTTATAAATTGTATATATTATATAATTATATGTGTCAAAATTTACATACAATTAAAAAATTATGAGCAATTTTATTTAATGTCAATATTTAGAAAATTTGAATTTAAATTTCCAAAAAAAAGTAAAATTGTATTAATAGGCATAACTAATAAAAAAATTGCGAGTGATATAGTAAATAAAGATTTTATTATAATAAATTTGGATAAATTTAATTTTTTTGTATTAATTAAATTATTTTTTTTAAATGGAATAAAAATAAATGATTTTCGTTTAAACTACTTAGAACATTATTTAAAATTTATTGGAGCTAATATTCTAATTTGTTCTGAAGACAACAATCCTCTTTATTGGAGAATTAAAGACAAGCTTCCAGAATTGAAAGTTTTAATAATTCAGAATGGATGGCGAATGAAAAAATTTGATATATTCGAGTCTCGGATCATAAAAAGAGATGAATACAAAGTTGACTATTTTTTTACATTTAACAGTTCTATAAGCAAACTTTACAGCAAATTTATAAAGGCAAAGTTTATTGAAATAGGATCAATTGAAAACAATTTTTATAATATTAATAATGAAATAAAAAAACAAGGAATTTTATATTTGTCGGAGTATTTCGAGACTAACAGATATAAAGAAAAATTATACACACCAAAAAAATTGAAATGGTTTAACACAGAGATTATTTTATTACCTTTTTTAAAAAGTTTTTGTAGTAAAAATAATATTTCATTGAATATTTTACCAAGAATTGGATCAAAAAATGAATTTAATTTTTTCGAAAAAATTTTAGGAAAAAATTCCGATTGGAATTATTTAAAAAAAAAATCAAATTCATATAGATTTGTTGATGAAGCCAAAGTTATAATTTTTTCTACAACAACACTGGGATATGAATCTTTGGCAAGAAAAAAGAAAGTCCTTGGATTTTGTTGTAAATTGTTATCAGATCCATCCAGAAATTTTGGATGGCCAATGTATTATAAAAAAAAGGAAGGTTTTTTTTGGATTAATTATATACACCTTAATAGATTTCAGAAAAAGTTAAATAATTTGATAAAAATGAATAACTATGAATGGTTGCGCAAGTCAAAAAAATATCAAAAAAATCTAATGGTTTATGATAAAAATAATTTTAAGTTAAAAAAAATTATAGAGTCCTTATGACAAAAAAAAAAATTATTTGTTTTGATCTAGATAATGTTATTTGTTTTACAAAAAAAAATTTTTATAAGGATTCTGTACCTAATATAAAAATTATTAATTTAATTAATAATCTTTATAAAAAAAATTATTTAATTAAAATTTTTACGGCAAGATATATGGGTAGATTTAAAGAAAATATTAAATTAGCAAAAAAAAGTGGTTTAAATTTCACAAAAAACCAGCTAAAACTTTGGGGCGTAAACTATCATAAGTTATATTTTGGGAAGCCTAATTTTGACATTTATATTGATGATAAAAATTTGGAGTTTTCAAATAAAAATTGGGATTTAAAACTAAAAAAAAAACTAAGAATAAAATAATAATTAAACTAATCTTTTAAAATTCTAAATAATTATAAAAGTGTTATTTACTAATGTTTAATAAGAAAACTATATTAATTACTGGTGGAACAGGTTCTTTTGGCAAAAATTTTTGTTCATTTGTTTTAGAAAAATATAAACCTAAAAAGTTAATTATTTACTCCAGAGACGAGCTAAAACAAAGAGAAATGAAAGAGCAATATGAGAAAAAATACAATAATATAATCAGATTTTTTCTTGGAGATGTTAGGGATCATAGTAGGTTGATTGCGGCTACAAAAGATGTTGATATCCTGATCCATGCTGCTGCTTTAAAGCAAATAGATACTGCTGAATATAATCCACTGGAAACAATTAAAACAAATATTTTAGGAGCGCAAAATGTAATTGAGGCATCTTTTGAAAATAAAATTAAAAAAGTAATAGCACTTTCAACAGACAAAGCTGCTCAACCCATCAGTCTTTATGGCGCTACAAAGCTTGTTTCTGATAAACTTTTTATTTCTGCTAATAACATAAAAGGAAATAATAATACTATTTTTTCAGTTGTCAGATATGGAAATGTTATAGGATCAAGAGGTTCTATTATTCCATTATTTAAAAAAATTTCTGAAAAAAAAGGTGTTTTTCCACTTACGGATGTAAAAATGACCCGTTTTTTTATCTCTGTTGAAGAAAGTGTTAAATTTGTTGTTCAATGTCTAGAATTGATGGACGGGGGAGAAATTTTTATTCCAAAAATTCCATCCTTTAAAATTATTGATCTTATTAAATCTTTTAGCAAAGACCCCAAAATTAAAATAATAGGCATTAGACCGGGAGAAAAATTATATGAGACTATGTGCCCAAATGATGAGGTTAATCAAGTAATAGAATTTAAAAAATACTTTGTTATTGCGCCTTCAATTAAATTTTATGAAACTAAAAATAATTTTATAAAAAGCAGCTCAGGTGAAATTGGAAAAAAAGTTTCAAAAGATTTTGAATATAATTCAAAAAATAATAATAAATTTTTAACAATACCAGAAATTGAAAAATATCTGCATTCTGCTAAAGTTAACTAATTTATATGATTTCATACAGCAAACAGTTTATTGATATTGCTGATATAAAGGAAGTTTCTAAAGTATTAAAATCAAAATTTCTAACCCAAGGACCTTCAGTAATCAAATTTGAAAAAGAAATTGCGAAAAAAATTAATGTTTCTCATGTACTTGCAGTGAACTCGGCTAGTAGCGCTCTTCATTTAGCCTGCATAGCTATTAATTTAAAAAAAGGGGATATTGCCTGGACTACGACAAATACTTATGTAGCTACAGCCAACGCAATTTTACATTGTGGAGCCAAAATAGATTTCGTAGATATAGACTTAAGTACTTACAATATTTCCGTTAAAGAATTAAATAAAAAATTAATTACTGCCAAAAAAAACAAAACCTTACCTAAATTAATTATCGTAGTTCATTTTGCTGGTTACCCATGCGATATGCTCGAGATTAAAAAATTATCAATTAAATACAAATTTAAAATTATAGAAGACGCTTCCCATGCATTTGGATCTAAGTATTACAAGACAAGAATTGGCGATTGCAAATATAGCGATATGTGTATTTTCAGTTTTCATCCAGTAAAAATAATTACTACTGGCGAAGGAGGTGCTATTTGCACAAACAATAAAAAATATTTTGACGTCATAAATATGCTGAGAACAGGGGGCATTACAAAAGATAAAAAAATTATGTTACAAAAAAGTAAGAATGAATTGTATTATGAGCAACATTATTTAGGTCATAACTTTAGACTTAGCGATATTCATGCCGCTCTAGGCTTAAGTCAGTTAAGAAAATTTAAATTTTTTCAAAATCAAAGAAGAAAAGTAGCAGAAATTTACCGTAATAATTTTATAGATCTTCCATTATTACTACCTCCAACTTCTAAAAATTATGAAAGTTCGAACCATCTATTTGTAGTTTTGTTAAAAAATATTGATAAGAATAATTTTTTTTTACAATTAAAAAAAAAAGGAATTCTATGCAATTTCCATTATATTCCATTATATAGACATCCTTATTATAAAAATTTTAAAATTAATAAAAATAATTTTAAGAATTCTGAGCTGTATTACAAAAAAGCAATTAGTTTGCCGATATTTCCAGCAATGAATTATAAAACGATTTTTTATGTAATTAAAAGTGTTAAAGAAATTTTAAAAAAAGTAGTTTAGATCAATAAATATAATATTATGATCGCAATAATTCAGGCAAGAGTAGACTCTAGTAGACTTCCAGGAAAAGTATTAATGGAAATTAATAAGAAAAGCTTAGTAGAAATAATCTATAAAAGATTAAAAAAAAATAAAAAAATTAAAAAAATTTTGTTTGTTATACCTGGTGATAAAAAAAATTTAATTTTAAAAAAAAAATTAAAAAATTTAAAAATTCCTTTTTTTAAAGGATCTAATTCAAATGTTCTAAAGAGATATTATGATGCTGCAAAGAAATACAAGGCAGAAAATATTATTCGTATTACTGCTGACTGTCCACTTGTTGATGTTGGGATCATTAACAATATGATAAATATCTTTATAAATAAAAAGATTGATTATATTTCTAATAATAATCCTCCAACTTTTCCGCATGGACTAGATGTTGAAATTTTTAATTTTTTTTCTTTACGACAGGCATATCGTTTTTCTAAATCTAAGAGGGATAAAGAGCATGTTACATATTATATAACAAGGAATAAAAAAAAATTTAAAATCTATAATTATAAAAATAAAAAGAATTTATCTAAAGTTAGAGTAACTATAGATTATATTGAAGATTTTGATGTTGTGAACAAAGTTTTTAGTTACTTTTACCCAGATATTTATTTTGGGTTTAATAAAATAAAAAAAATAATTAAACTTAAACCTAAAATTTTTAAAGAAAATAATCATCGAGTAATAACATAATAATTAACTTTTTTTTATATATAATCATAAATAAAACATGATATCGATTACGTTAAAGTTATGAATAAAAATATTGAGAAAATACTAGTTGTTGCTGCTCATCCTGATGATGAAATATTAGGATGCGGAGCTACTATTGCTAAGAAAGTAAAAGCTAATGGTTCTATAGTGCATTTATTATTATTATCAAAAGGAATCGAATCGAGGTCAAATTTGAAAGAAGTTTCAAAAAAAATAAGAACAAATGTCGAAAGTTGTTTAAAAGCAAATAAATTAATAGGAATAAAAGATGTAAAAATTTTAAATTTTCCGGACAATCAATTTGATACAATTAGTCGATTAAAAATTATAAAAGAAATCGAAAAAAAAATTCAAGATTTTAAGCCGAACTTAGTTTTTACACATTTTAAAGATGATTTAAATTTAGATCATCAAATAACATGTGAGGCGGTTATGACAGCATGTAGACCTATTGGCGGCCATATAGTTGAGAAAATTTTTGCGTTTGAGGTTTGTTCTAGTACTGATTTTTCAATAATTGGTAAAAATTCTTTTCAGCCAAATCATTTTGAAGATGTCACGGATACAATACAATTAAAATTAAAAGCTTTAAATTTTTACAAATATGAAATGAGAAAATTTCCACACTCAAGATCTTATGAAAATATAAAAAACTTAGCTCAGGTTAGAGGGGCATCCGTATATAAAAAATACGCTGAAGCATTTGTTCTTCTAAGATCAATTGCCTAAAGAAAGAAAAATACTATTCAGAGTGGATTGCAATAAAGACGTTGGGATAGGCCATTTGTCCAGGTGCCATATATTAGCAGAGCAGCTAAAAAAAAAATATAATTACAAAATTTTTTTTTTAATAATAAATTTTAATAAAGATTTATATAATTTTAATAAATCATTATTTCAATTAATTGCCATTAAGAGCAACAGATATATTTCCGAAAAAAAAGATTTTGATTTAACAATAGCTGAATTAAAAAAAAATAATATAAAAAATATCATTGTTGATAGTTATTCTCTTAAAAAAAAATGGTGCAGAAATGTAAAAAAGAATATAAATAAATTTATAATTATAGATGATGGTTTAAAGAAAAATTATTTATGTGATCTTTACATAGATTTTACTCACCAGCATAAAAAAAAAATTAACATTTTAAATAAAAGATTAATAGGATTAAAATATTTTTTTTTAGATGCTAAATATAACAAATTAAAAAATCAAAAAACAAAATATAAATATGATATTTTTATTAATTTAGGCAGTGGTAATCTTCACTTAGAGACTTTTAATTTATTGAGACTATTAAATAATATAACAAATGTTAAAAAAGTTTTGTTAGTTGGGCATTATTTTAATTTTAGATTAAATACGAAACTTTTTAATTTTAGAATTGATGTAATTAAAAGATTTACTCACTTAGGTTCTTTTATAAAAAGTTCTAAAGTTTGTATTGGAAGCGGAGGAATTAATCTCTTAGAAAGAATATCTATAAATAGAAAAAACATAGTTTTTATTACAGCCAAACATCAAAATAGACTAAGTCAATATTTGTATAAAAAAAAGATAATTGATTTAGTTGGGCATTCAAATATTTTATTAAAAAAAAATAAATCTAATTTCGTGATTAATAAAATTAAAGATTTAATAGCTCAAAACAATTTAAATTATTCTTATAATATTATTGATGGAAAAGGCTTAATGAGAACTTCAAGATTAATTAATAAAACAATCAATGAATGTTAATTTAAAAGATTTTTCTATAAAAAGATTAAAAAAAAAGGATTTAAAAAAAATATTGTCATTAAGAAATCAATTTAAAATAAGAAATTCAATGCTTAATAAAAATATAATTAGTCTAAGAGACCACCATGAATGGTATAAAAAAATGAAAGTAAATAAATTTTATTATTTTTATTGTTTTTTTTTTAAAAAAAAAATAATCGGAGCCGGCTATGCTAATAATTTTAATTTGAAAAAAAAGTTTTGTAGTTGGGGACTTTATAGAGATCAAAAAATTAAATCTAAAATAAAATTAGGTAGTATTTTAAAATACTTACTTATAAAAAAAATCTTTAAATTAAAAAACATAAATTATATTAAAACACAAGTTATCAAAGGTAATGAACGTGTAAAAAATTGGTATGAAAGTTGGGGTCATCAATATGTTGGTTATAACAAAAAAAATAAATATTATAATTTAATTTTATTAAAAAAAAATTGGAATAAAAAATTATTACTACATAAAAAAAGAATAGTTTCTTAAATATTATGAAAGTTGTAACTGCACATCAGCCTGCATTTTTACCATGGATTGGACTTTTGCATAAAATTATGTTGTCAGACATTTTTATTTTTATGGATATTGCAAAATTTAGAAAAAGAGCTTTTATGCATAGAAATAAAATTGAAATAAATAAAAATTCGCATTTTATTGGATTAAAATTGAGTGACGATTCTGACGCTCAGTATTGTCATGAAGTTTCAATTTCGTCGTTCCATAAAAAAAATTTAGAAGAAATTTATAATAAAATTATCCTTACTTATAAAAAATATGAAAATTTTAAGGATCTAGATTTTTTTTTAACAAAAGCTTTTAATGAAAATAAAAATTATTTAAATGATATATGTCTTACACAGCTAAAAGTTTTGTGTGATATAATGGAAGTAAAAATAAAAATTATTAATGAATCAACAATAATAGATTTCGAAAAAAGTAAAAATATCTCTGCTAGTGAAAGACTATTTTTGCACGCGGTAAAGACATCTGCAGATGTATACATTACTGGAATTAATTCTATAGATTACTTAGATAGTACAATTTTTGAAAAAAATAAGATTATTCATAAAGTCCAAAAATTTAATTATAATTTTTTTTTAAAATATCAAAACTGCACAGAACCTCTATCAGTTGTACATCAGATTGCTAAATTAGGTTTTTATAGGTTAAAAGAAGAGTTGTTAGCTAATCAGGTTAATAAAAATAATTTTTTCAAAAATGCAATATGATTGACCATGAATTTAGATTAGTTACCCCTTCGTTAAAAAAATTACTTTTTTTAAGATCAAAAAAAGAAAAAATTTTAAATAAAAAAATACCTCTAAACTTTGTAAGAGATGTAAACATAAAAAAAATAAATAACTTGTATTTAAAAAATGCAAATTTATTAAAAAAGATTTACTATAGAGGCCTTCCAATAAATGATAAAAAATTTTATTTATTACAAGAAATTGAACTACAAGCTACTTTTTCTGAACTACAAAAGAATTATAAATTAAACGGAAAGCAAATAGTTCAGTTGCCAAATCCAGATTATGTGAGTTTTAAAGTTTTTGAAAAAAATTTAAATTATATAAAAAATTTATGTGGTTTTGAAGTTATAGCATCTTGGCACAATAAAAATATTACCGACCCAGCGTACAATATTTTCTTGTCATATGTGCAGGAACAAAAACTACCACTTTGTGTTGAAGTCGATTACTTTTATAAATCTTCAAGGGACTCTTTATATTTTTTTTTTAATTTAATTAAAAGATTTCCTAATATTAAATATTGGCTACCACATTTTGGATGCGGCATTTTTTTGCATTGGGATATAATTAGAGAAATATGCAAATATAAACCAGTTTTATTGTCAAGTACAAATAATATTTTAAATTGGAGTCATATTTTTAAAATTAGAAATTTTAAAAATATTCCATTAAGATTTGCTACAGACCATCCATTTAATGGTAACTCATCAAATAAGATTTATAGTAGCTGGAATAATTTTTTTAATAAAAATGAAAAAATCAATAATTAAGAAAAATACACGAGCTAATTTAATATTAGATTACAATCTTAGCTTTCCAAAAAAAAATGAATTTGAAAAGGTTAAATGGTCATCAAAAATATCTATGTTCAATCGATATAAACTTTTGTTTAAATTTGTAGCAAAAGAGAAAATTCATCGATGGCTTGATGTAGGCTCAGGCACAGGTTCAATATTTCGACATCACGACAAACTAAAAAAAAATAATATTAAATTTAGATTAGGAATCGAAATTAATAAAAAATTATATAACTATTCAAAAAAAAAAAAATACAAAAAAAAAGTTTATTTTGAAAACAATGATATTCTTTCCTTTAATAAAAAATCTAAATTTAATTTGATCACCTTGATAGGAGTCTTGCAAAACTGCGGACATTACCCTGCGCAAATTCTTAAAAAATGCGTTGATGTTTTAGCGGATAATGGTTTGTTGTTTTTAATTACTAAAAATTTATTGTGGAATAAATTTTCTATGAAATTTAAACCATCAAAAGAACATTCTTGGTTTAATCCTTATGAAATCAAGAAAATTTTAGAAAAGTTAAATATTGACATTATTTTGATGCTTGGTTTTGACCCAAAATTAAATAGATTAATTTCGTTAGAAAAAGCCCATACTTTTTTTATATTTGGTAAAAAAAATTTTAAATAATATGAACAAAGTTTATATCATTGCAGAGATTGGCGTTAATCATAATGGAAAATTATCATTAGCCAAAAAAATGATCAAAGCAGCAAAAAAAAGCGGAGCAGACGCCGTTAAGTTTCAAAGTTTTAGAACTGAAGAATTTATGGCTAACAAACAAATTATTTATAAATACAATAAAAGTAAAGAAAAAATGTATTCAATGTTTCAGCGTTTAGAATTTAAGAATCATTGGTACAATATTTTATCTAAATATTGCAAACAGATCAAAATTGACTTCATAACTTCTATTGCTGATTCAGAATCATTAAAAAATTATTTAAAAATAAATCCAAAATTTATTAAACTCTCATCTGAAGATTTGATTAATTATCCTTTGCTTAAAACTTTATCAAAACTAAAAAAAACAATAGTAGTCTCAACAGGGATGGCTGATGAATTTGAGATAAAAATTGCTTTAAATATACTAAAGAAAAATAAAATAATAATTCTACATTGTGTTTCTTTGTATCCAACTTCTTTAAAAAATATAAATCTTAATAGGATTGTTTCATTAAAAAAATTTGGTTTTCCAGTTGGTTTTTCAGACCATACTGTGGGGATAAAAGCTTCTATTTATGCTGTTTTACTCGGTGCTAAAATTATTGAAAAACATTTTACAATTAATAAAAATTTAAAGGGACCAGATCACAAAATATCATCTGATCCTAAAGAATTAAGTCTTTTAGTTAAAGAAGTGAGATTAATATCAAAAATAATTGGCGATGGAGAAATAAACCCAAAAAATAAAGAAATTAATATTAGAAAAAGATTTAGAAGAAGCATAGTGGCAAGTGAAAAAATTGAAAAAAATCAAATTATTAAATCTAGTATGTTGTCTTTAAAAAGACCAGGAACAGGATTGCATCCTATTTATCTTAAAAAAATAATTGGGAGTAGATCAAAATATCATTTTGAGAAAAATCAAAAATTAAAAATATGAAACTTCTTAATTACAAATTCTTAATTTTTTTATTATTATTTGTATCATTTTTTATTTTTTCAAGGTTTACAGTAGATGATGCTTTTATAAGTTGGAGGTATGCCAAAAATTTTATAGATTTTGGAATATGGAATTATAATCCGTCTACTTTTGACATTACACAATCATATACAAGTCCTTTATTAACTTTTATTGCTTTATTACCTGAGTTTCTTGGAATTAATATAGTACTTTTTTTTAAAATTTTTTCTTTTATAAATGTTTTTTTTGTTTATTTTTTTATAAGTGAAAGATTAAAGAATAATTCTATTTTATTAATAATTTTTTTTACAATTCCATCTACAGTAATTCATATTTTTTCCGGTTTAGAAACTTTCTTTTTTGTAAGCATTTTGTTTTTGCTGTTTGTTAGTATGTATAAAAATTTAATTCTAAGTTCATTTATTTATGGAATAATTTTAATACTAACAAGACCTGAATCTTACAGCTTGGCTTTTATATTGCCAGCCTATTTTGCTGTTAATGAAAAATTTTTTTTTTTTAAGAATAATATCTTTTGGATTAAAAAAAATATTAGTAATAGTTTAGTAATGTTTGTTTCTTTTTTATTTGTTGTTTTAACTCTATGTTATTTTAACTATTTATATTTTGGGCACCCATTAACAAATTCATTTTATGTAAAATCAGATAGTTTTTTTAGACCGAGTGTTCTATTGCTATATTCTTTTTTTATTCTTCCAGCGTTTTATTTATTATTTATTAAAAGAATAAAGCTTTTAATATCAATAGTTTTGTTTTTTCTGCCAATGGCAGCTGTTTATTCAACATCGTCACTTGGAATGAATTATAATATGAGATTTTTATTTCATATTTTTGCACCTATTTTTTTATTTATTTTGTATGTTAGTAGTTTTTTAAAATCAGAGTTTATTATCAAAAAAATTAATAGTAATTTTATATTTAAACTGAAAGAAAAAAGATTAATTAATTATTTTTTAATACCTTTTCTTTCAATTTTTTTTTATCAGTCTAATTTTGAATTAAGAGGAACTTTTACTTATTACCCTAGATTACTAGATTCGCTTGGTGCTTTTGGTCATGAATTAAATTTAATAAAAAAAAAATATAACTTAAAAAATATTGCTTATGGTGATGCTGGATTGCTTCCTTTTAATTCATCACTTAATAATTTAGATCTCTTTTTTTTAGGAAGTTCAAAATTAACCTTCGATGGAATTAATTCTGGTGTTATAGAATTGTATAGTCCAGACTTAATATTTTTTCACACAAAAAATTTTAATACAGATATTAGGGAATCTGAAAATCAAAAAGCCTTAATGTATTGGGCTCAAAAAAGAAATTATATTGAACTGTGTCACCTTTATGTAAGCCCAGATTATGTAATAAAGATAGTTTCTTTTAAAGACATTCCTGAATTAAAAAAAATATGTTCTCAAAGTAAATTGTTAAATAATTTTAATGATCACCAATACATAAAAAAAACTATATTTTTTTCACCTTGGAATTATTGGAGAAATTAATTAAATAGATAAGAATATTTACTTTTTATTTGTTTAACAACTTTTAAACTACCGTTAAAAGTTAGATGATCTCCATTGTAGTACATAGGTTCGTTGTTTTTATAAGCATAACAATTGTTAGCGTCACAGAATAAATTTTTAGGATCAAAAATATTTATAGGTTCAATTTTTTTTAAAAAACTATTAAAATGTTTATTAAATAAATAATTATCCTTTTCGTATTTTTCTAAACTTATATTACAATTTTTTTTTTTGTTTTCTTTATAATTATACTTGAGTTTTCTTAATTCTAAATTGTCAAAAACAACACAGTCTTTTGGATGAAAATCCAGACTTGGTATATCCTTAATTACAAGAATTGATTTATTTAGAGATTTTAGTTTTTCTATAATTCTTTCTCCATTGCCTTCAAAAGAATTATAAAGACTAACATTAAATAATCCTGGTTTTCTTATTTCTTGGTAATGAGTAAATTCATCTGACGACAAGTAACTAAAATAGCCAGTGAGAATAATAACTTTAATAGATTTATTATCTTCCAAAAAATTTATTATCTGATCTGTTTTTTTTTTGCAATCGCCTTTATTGAGATGATAATCTGACACAAAAGGTAGACAGCTCCATTGACTTATATTTAAAATAGATTTCTCAGGAAACAGTGTTGAGAAGCTTTTATAATATTGTTGTGCATGCGAGTCTCCAATAATAATTATTTCTGGATTTTTTGTATTAGTTGATAGCAAGCAAGAATCAAAATTTTTGAATTCCTTAAATTTATTAATACATTGGTAATTTTTAATTGGAGAATGAGGATATGGTTGAAATAATATTTGCGCTTCGTTAGGTGCTATTGTGACTCTTTTTTTAAAACCTTGATTTATAAAAATACTATAAGAAATAAAAATGATAGTCGTAAAGCTAAATAATAAAATATAAACTTTTAGCTGCTTATTTCTTCCAAAACGAATAGGGTTTTCTATAAATACGTAAGTAAACCAAGAAATAGAAATAGAAATAATTATTAATAATATTTTACTTATAAAATTAGGAAGCTCACCGTAAATTATTGTATAAAAAGATAGCATCGTAAAATGCCACAGATAAAGAGGGTAACTTATAAGACCAAACCAAACTAAAATTTTATTGGATAATATATTTTTTTCAACAAATGTTTTTTTATTAAGGTTAATCAAAATTAATGATGATGATACAACAGGAAGTAATGCCCACCACCCTGGAAAAGATATGTGTTGATTAAATAATAGAATTGATAGCGAGATGATAGTTAACGAAAGTATAATAATAATGTTATTATTTTTTTCTAAAAAATTGCCATTTAAATTGTAGTATTTAATAAAGTATCCAAAAAAAAAACCTAATAATAATTCCCAAAATCTTGAAATAGAAGAATAAAACGATATGACCGAATTATTACTGGCGTAATAAATATTAGTAAAAAATGAAATAATTATGATTGTAAATAGTATTTTAATAAAATATTTTTTTCTAAAAAAAATAAGCATTATTAATGGCCATATAATGTAAAATTGTTCCTCAATGCTTAATGACCATAAATGCAAAACAGGCTTTAAGTTGGATGCCTGATCAAAATAGCCGTCTTCATTAATAAGAATAAAGTTTAAGATAAAAAAATTAGATGAAAGAATATGCTTCCCTAGCATCAGGTATTCATCGCTAAATAATGCATACCATCCAACAATAATAGCAGAAAAAAGAACAATTATTAATGCAGGGAAAATTCTTCTTATTCTTCTAAAAAAAAATTCTTTATAATTAAAAGTACCATTATTTAATGCTTTTATAATTATATTTGAGATTAAGTATCCCGAAATAACAAAAAAAATGTCAACCCCCACAAAACCTCCTGGGACGTAATTGGGAAAAAAATGAAAAAAAACAACAGATAAAATTGCTATCCCACGCATACCGTCAATTGACGGGACATAATTTTGTGAATGTAAATTTTTTTTATAAAATAGCATAAATTTTGATATTAGTATCTTGAATTTGTTAAGTATATTTAAAAATAAATATATAACTAAAGTTATAAGTTTATAAATTTTCTGATAGTAGAATATATAGTTTATGAATAAAATTCCAAAAGATTTAGTTCCCTCAAAAAAAAAAAACTATGTCTGTCCAGTTTGTTTTTATAAAAATCTAAAGCAAAAACCATATTTAATATCAATTTATAAAGATTGCAGTTTTCCAAATTACGAGCATATTAAATGCTTAAAATGTAAAAGTTTATTTTTATCTAATTCATTATCAGATAAAAAACTGTCATTTCTCCATGATAAATATTATGCAAATTGGGAAAATTTTAGTTTCAACTATTTTCAAAAAATTAAAAGAAGTGAAGTTGATAGAAGAAATGAATGGTTTGCTTATTACGAATCCAAGATACCACGCTTAATAAAAAACAAAAAAAATAAAAAATATCTAGACATTGGCTGTGGTTGGGGTGGTTGCGCTTCAGCATTTTCTCAAATGGGTTTTGATAGTTATGGAATTGATCCTCAAAAACAATGCATATTAAGTGCTAAGAATAATTTTAAAGAAACCAATTATATATATGGAACTATAGATAATTTAATAAAAAAAAAAATAAAAAATTTTGACATTATTACAATGCATGATGTTCTTGAACATATAGGAAATCCAGATATATTGATTATGAAATGTAAGTCAGTCATGTCAGAAGAAGGAAAAATTTTTATAAAAGTTCCCAACTCTGAAAGTTTGCAGATTAATCATTTAAAAGAGCACTCTTGGGAAATTTCTTCTCCGTTTCATAGAACTTTATTTTCTAAGAGTGGATTGCAAAATATTCTTTCTAGAAATGGTTTGAAAATTGTAAATTCTTATAATGATTTAAATACATGGGGATGGACAAGGGGAGTGAGTATCAAAAATAATATTTCAAAAAAATATGAATATTTACGTAAAAATGATTATTTTCGAAAGTTAGATTTAGAGATAGATTTGTTGTTGGAAGGAATATCAAAAAAGTTTAACAAACCTTCAGTTTTATGTATTATGGCTGAAATTAAAAAATGATAAATATAGCAAAAGAAATACAAGATAAAGGATTTATTGTTATTAAAAAACTTTTCTCAAAAAAACAAATAAATTCACTTTTTCAATCTTATGAAGAGAATATTGACTATTGTTATTCTACTATAAAACAAAAAGTTTATAAAGATTCGTTAGATAAAAAATACCTTTTGTTACAAAAAAAAAATAATATTTTAAAAAGTAGATCTTACGATATATCAAAATATGATCCTGCTATTTATAAATTTTCCACAACTAAAAAATTAGAAATTATTTTAAAAGATTATTTTCAAGAAAAATATTTCTTAGATTTGCCGCAGATTAGAATTGATGATAAATCTAATAATCATATGTTACCTATGCATCAAGAAATTTATGGGCAGATGTCAAGCAAGCTTTTAACTTTATGGGCTCCACTAACTGGTGTTTCAAAAAAAAATGGAACCTTAGCAATAATTGAAGGAAGTCACCATGACGGTTTACTAAAACACCAATATTATAAAATAAATAAATATAAATATCATGGTGTAGTTAAGAGTTTATTAAAAGGAAAAAAAATTAGTTATCTCACGATGTCAGCTGGTGACGCAGTGCTTTTTCATCCTTTTCTTGTGCATGGAACAGGAAAAAACTATACAAGCAAAATAAGGTGGACTTTTGTAGCGCGTTATAACGGCATATCTGGTGTTGAATATCTAAACAACACTAAACATCCACTTCGAATTAGTCAGCAATACTAGTTTTGTCAAAAACAGTTTTAGCATTAGTAGATAAAATTTTAAAAAATAACAATAAAATTTATTACGATTCAGAGACTATTGAAAATTTATTTTTTCAAAAACAAAAAATAAATATTTTAAAGCCGTTTCTTAATAATCAAAAATTAAAATTAAAAAATTTAAAAATTATTAAAAAGCGGCAAAAAAAATTATTTAAAGATTTTGTTCGCAGTTTAAATAAAGAATTTAATGCAAGTTATAGTGATAGATTTTGGGCTATTCTTATTGGTCCATGGTTTCATTTTGCGCTAAATAATTTTTACAATAGGTTTAATTCTATTAAAGGAAATTTATATAATTATAAAATACAAGAAATAGTAGTATGTTCAGAAGTCAAAGATGACATTTTTTCAGCCGACAATACCTTAGATTTTATAATAAACTTAAATAATCCGAACTGGTTAGCAAAAACCCACTTAATAATTTCTAGATATTTAAATATAAAATACAAAATTAAAAAAGACAAAAAAAATTATAAAAAAAACAACATTAATATTCTTTATTTCTTTATAAAAAAAATTAAAAATTTATTATTTAATTTAAATTTTTATTTCTTAAAAAAAAATAAATCGTTAATTATTAATACTTCATTGCCTAAATTTTCTGATTATTTATTTCAGCTTAGTATGAAAAATTTTCCTGCATTTATTTTTTTAGATAAGTTTGAAAATAAATTAAAATTTAAATACAATTATTCTTTGAGAGAAAGTTTATTAAAAAAATATATAAACAGCAAAGATGACATGACTATTAAGTGTTTAAAAAAATTATTAGTAATGTCCATGCCAAAGTCTGTTTTAGAAAATTTTATTTATTTCTCAAATTTTATTTTAAAAGAAACATTCTATAAAAAAATAAAATTTATTTTTACATCACAAAACTACGATACTAATGAATACTATAAATATTTAGCTGCCTTTGCATCTCAAAACGGATGTAAAATTGTTTATATGCAGCATGGAAATAATGATGGAACTTCTAAATTTGATTATTATAAAAACCCAGAAGATACTGCAGATTTTATATTTACTTGGGGATGGAAAAAAAATTATAAAACAATTCCATTGTTTAATATAAAAATTTCAGGAAAAAAAAAATTTAATAAAGACTCTTTAACGGGAAGTTCTTTATATTTTTTTTCCTCTGCAAAACCTAGAAAAAGATTTTTTTGGGACACAAGTCTTAACTATGATTTAGTTTATAATAACGAACTTTTCTTTATAAAAAATCTATCTGAACAAATTCAAAGTTTATTGATTTTAAAGTTACATACTAGCCAAACATCAATTTATGATGAAAATTTTAAAAAATTTTGTAACAAAACAAATTCCAAAATAATTGTTACAAGAAATACCAGACCTTTTGAAGTGATGTTAAATTCTAAAATCTCAATTTTTTCCTATGACAGTACAGGATTATATGAGCACCTAACTATGAATCACCCCTGCATAGCCTTTTCAAATACTAATTTTAAAGAAGACATTATTCAAACAGCTCAAATATATTATAACTATTTAAAAGATGCTGGTATTTTATACGATAATCCTAGAGAAGCTGTTGATTTTGTAAATAAGAATTGGAACCGTATCAATGATTGGTGGTTTTCAAAAAATGTGCAAAAAAATATATTAAAATTCGTAAATAAATATTCAAAGTATGAAAAAAGTCCCAGAAAAAAATTAAGAAGCTTACTAAACAAAATATAAAAGTGGAAAAATCAAAGATACTATTTTTTGAAGATAATTTTGTCTTCGGGGGCGATGTGAAGTTTTTTTTTCATTTAATTTTACCATTTGTTAAAAATAGTAAAGTAAATATACTTTGTAATGATTTCGATAAAAATACTGAAAATCTCTTTAATCTAATCAAAACAAAATGTGTTTTTTATTTTGAAAGTCATAATTTATATTCAAAATTTATTATAAAAAATAAGTACAATTTTTTTATAAAAATACTAAACAAAATTTTATATATTTTTTTACCTATAAAAATATTTTATTTTATTTTTAAGTATATAAAAATTTTAAAATCTATAAATCCCAATATTTTAGTATCCTGTAATGGCGGTTATCCTGGATCAGCTAAGTGTTTAGCTATAATTTTTGCAAGCAAACTTTTAGGCATAAGTTCAGTTATGATAGTTGCGAGCACGCCAGGAAATAAAAATATTTTTTTTTCTATTTATGAAGATTTAATAGACTGGTTCATCAAAAATAGTACCTTAAAATTATTTACAAATTCAAAACATCAATTAAATTTGTTGCATTCAAAAAGAAATATACCGCGTAATAAACTGGCTGTTATCTATAATGGGTTAAAAATAAATAAGAATAAATTAAAAAAATTAAATTTTAAAAAAAAAATTATTAATATTGGTGTTATTTCAAGATTAGATAAAGCTAAAAATTTAGATAAATTGATACAATTAATATTTAATTTAAAAAATGAAAAAAAATTATTTTGCTTAACAATAGTTGGTGAAGGCGAGGAGAAGAAAAATCTCATAAAAATTGCGAAGCAATTTAATATTATCGATAGAATTAAATTTGTTGGTTTTGTTGATAACAGTAAAATAAATCTATATTTAAAAAAAATGGATATATTTATCTTTCCTTCCGAGTTAGAAGGTTTGCCATATAGCGTTTTAGAAGCAATAAATCTGGGCGTGCCAATAATTAGCGCAAATTCTGGGGGACTTAATGAAGTGTTCTTTAATAAAAGACATATACTATGTGCAACCCCTCTTAATGTATTGCAATTAAAAGAATGTCTTTTTCGATATGTAAATAATAGTTATTTTGCAAATGATTTACGTAACAAAGCCTTTTTGAAATTAAATTTATTATTTAATATTAATAAAATGGAATTCTTGTTTCAAAAATATATATTTCAAGTGATTTTAAATGATAAAAGCAATAATAAAAAAAATATTTAATAAATTAGGATTTTCAATACATCGTTATAAAAAAAATTTAATACAAATAAACTTAGAAGATTGGACTCCTTTAAATAAAGAAAATGAGAATTTTCAATTATATTTTGACGGCTTAAAAAAATCTAAAGAAGAGTGGACTGATAGTTTTTCAAAAAAATTGCGACTATATTCATTGATGCAGTTAGTAAAAAAAACTTTATCACAATCGCTATCAAATGATTTTGCAGAGTGTGGTTGTTGGAGGGGACATTCGTCATTTGTTATTTCAAGTTTAATAAAAAAAAAAAATAATTCTATAAATTTTCATATATTTGATAGTTTTGAGGGTTTATCAGAATCAGTAAAAGAAGATGAAGAATTCTTTAATAAAGAAAAAAAATATAAGGAATTTATGACTAGTCATTTTCGATCATCTGAGAATTTTTTAAAAAATGAAGTTTTGAAAGAATTTGATTTTGTTAAAACATACAAAGGGTGGATACCGAGTAGATTTTCAGAAGTTAAAGATTTGAAATTTTCATTTGTTCATATAGATGTTGATTTATACCAGCCTACATTAGATTGTCTTGAATTTTTTTTTCCTAAATTAGTTAGTGGAGGTATCATTGTTTGTGACGATTACAATTCTTCTCAATTTCCAGGAGCAAAGAATGCTTGGGATAACTATTTTAAAGATAAAAAAATTAATTTATTTTATGAACAACCATTTGGGGGTTGTTTTTTAATTAAATAACAAAAGAAAATGATAAATTTAATTATTGGAAAGAATTCTAATCTAACTTCATCTTTAGTTAAGGATTTAAGAAATTGTTTTATAATTTCTTTAAACGAATTAAACTTCAAGAATATTGAAGATATTTTTAAAGATAAAAAAATTAACATTATTATAAATCAATTTTACCCTGCAAAAAAATTATTTAACATTCAAAATTATGAATCTTTCTATGATCAGTCCATCTTAAAAGTCGCAAAGTTTTTAGACAATTTAAATCATAAAAAAATTAATAAGATAATATATTCTAGCAGCTCTTCAGTTTACGGATCAATAGGCAACAATCATTATAAAAATAACAGAGATCTTTATAGTTCAGCTAAGTTAGCGTCAGAAAATTTAATTGTAAATTTTTGTAAAAAAAAAAAAATTAGTTATATTATTTCAAGAGTATTTAACATGTATGGTGACAATGAAGATTTTTCGATTATTTCGAAAATTGTAAATTCGATTAAAGAAAAAAAATTTTTTACTTTGTATAATAATGGCAGCAGTGTAAGAGATTTTATTCATGTAAGTGACGTATCCAGAATCTATAAAAGATTGATTAACTGCAACTATTCTGGAATTATTGACGTTGGCTCTGGTGTTGGGATTAGAATTATTGATTTAATTAATTCTATAAACAAACCTCGTTTAAAAATTAAATATGTTTTGGGTAACTTTAAAGAAATAGAAAGTTCGATAGCAAATAACAATTTTATACGTAACAATATTAATTATCGGAACTTTATTTCCTTAGAAAAGTTTTTTTATAAAAAAAATATTATTTTAAAAATCGATAATAGCAAAAAGATTTTTTTTTATAAAAAAAATTATATACAAAAATTAACAAATTATGAAAAAGTCTCAAATACTGAATTAAATTATGAAAATTTTTTTAGAAAAGAAAAAGAAAAAATTAAATTAAATTTTAATGTTAACAAATTTAAAAATAAAATAGCTTTAATTACAGGGGCCGGTGGGTCAATAGGATCAAATTTAGCAAAAGAATTAGCGAACTACCCCTTAAAAAAAATTTTATTGTTAGATCATGATGAGACTGCTTTATTTAATGTACATAGTTTTTTTTCTAATGATAAAAAATTTATACCGATTTTGGGATCTTTAAATCAACAAGATTTATTAAAAAATTTATTTAAAAAATTTAAAATAACGCATGTTTATCATGCCGCTGCTTATAAGCATGTTGATATGTTAGAAAGAAATATAAACGCGGCAATTCTTAATAATATTTTTTCTACTTTAAATTTAATTAGAAGCATTGATAAAAGTGTTGAATGTTTAGTAATTATTTCAAGTGATAAAGCAACAAAACCAACTAGTGTGCTCGGAGTGACAAAGAGAATTTCAGAAATTTTAACTCAAAGTTATGTTGCAAAATTTAATCCGTCGATTAATTTATCCATAGTTAGATTTGGTAATGTTTTTGGTAGTCAAGGTTCATTAATTGAAATTCTTATAAATAAACTTAAAAATGGACAGGTAATTAATTTAACAAATAAAAAAGCAGAAAGATTTTTTATGTCCATCGAAGAAGCTTGCAAGTTAGTTACCGCAAGTACATTTATCAAATTAAAAAATAAGATTTTAACATTTGATATGGGAAAATCTATCAAAATTTTTGATTTAATAAATAATTTAATTCAATTTATGGATTTAGATTCGGACGTTATAAAAATAAAATATACAGGATTAAAAAAAGGTGAAAAATTGAAAGAACAAATATCTATTAATAGTAGGAAAAGAAAAACAAAATTTACAAAAATTTTAAGTTTCTCAGAGCCATTATATTCATTTTCATTAGTTCAGAATCTAATTGTAAAATTATATTCAAGTTTTACTGAAACTAACGATAAAAAATCATTTACAATTATGAAAAATTTTTTAAGTAATGAAATTAGTAAGAATTAAATTTAATTGTTGAATTATATTGATGTTAGTTAGGATATAAGAATTTTGTGAAAACTTTAAGTAATTTTTATTTTAGAGAAAAATTAAAGATAGCACAATATAATATGCAAAGATCTATTTAATAAAATATGAAATACATTTTGTATAATTTTTATAAAAACAAAAAAGTTTTAGTGACGGGAGCGACAGGATTTAAAGGAGCCTGGCTATCTTATTGGCTGCATATTTTAGGCGCAAAGGTTTTTGCAATAGGTTACACCCCTAATAAAAATAAGAATTTATTTTATTCCCTAAATCTACATAAAAAATTAAATATTAATATTTTAGACATTAGAAATAAAAAGAAACTGAATTACTATATCAATAAAATCAAGCCGCAAATTGTTTTTCATTTAGCAGCTCAGCCCTTGATTCTAGAATCTTATAAGGAGCCTTATAAAACATACGAGGTTAATACTTTCGGAACTTTAAATATTTTAGAAATTTGCACAAATTTTTCTTTTGTTAGATCATTGATTTGTGTCACTTCTGACAAGTGTTATGAAAGCAATTTTTCTACCAAAGGTTTCAAAGAAACCGATAGATTAGGAGGAGTGGATCCTTATAGCGGTTCTAAAGCTGCTGCAGAAATTATAATTAAAACGTATACTGAAAGTTTTAAGAAAAAAAAACTTGGTATTGCAAGCGCAAGAGCTGGCAATGTTATAGGTGGTGGTGATCAATCACAAAATAGATTAATTCCTGATATTGTAAATTGCTTAAACAAAAGAAAAAAAATTTTTATACGGAATCCAGATTTTAATAGGCCTTGGCAACATGTTCTTGATCCATTGTATGGATACTTAATTCTTGCTGCTAAATTATATAGGGATCCCAAAAAGTATTCTGGTCCATGGAATTTTGGTACTGAAAAAAACACAGTCACAAGTGTTATAAAAATTGTTAAATATGCAATTAAAAGTTGGGGGCACGGTGAGTTGCTAATTAATAAAGAAAAGAAACTTTATGAACAAACAAATCTTCAATTAAACATTGATAAATCTAAGAAGATTCTTAAATGGAAACCAAAATACAAAATTCGCGATAGTATTAAATTAACAGTTGAATGGTATAAAAAAGTATTAAGTAAAGAAATTACAGCAGAAGAAATCACAAAAAAGCAAATTAGCGATTACACCAAATAAACTTTGTGAAAAAAAAAAATTACAAAATTGAAAAAATAAAAATTATTAAAAATTTAAAAGGGAATTTATTTAAGATTATTTCAAAAGATCATGTTTTTTATAACAAATTTGGTGAAATATACCTATCAGAGATATGCCCAGGAAAATTTAAGGGATGGAAATATCATGAAAAGAGAACACAAATAATTACAGTTATAGCAGGAAAAGTTAGATTTTTTTTTAAAAAAAAAATTGCCGATAGAGCTACTTTTGTTGATATAGAATATCCAAATAACCTTCATTTATTAAAAATAGAAAAAAAAACTTACTATAGTTTTGAATGTAAATCCAAAGCAAGAAGTTTGATCATAAATTTGATAGATGAGGTAGTAAAATGAAATTAATTATTTTAGCGGGTGGCCGAGGAACTAGATTGATGGAATATACAAAAACCATTCCAAAACCCATGGTTCCTATCAAAAAAAAACCTATAATTACTTATATAATTAATCACTATTATAAATTTGGAGTAAGAGAAGTTATTATTGCTGCGGGATATAAATATACAATTATTAAAAAATTTTTTAAAAAAAATAATATTTATAATGATATAAAAATCAAAGTAATTAATACTGGACTAAATACTTTAACGGGATTGAGAATTAAAAAATTAAAGTTTTTATTTTCAAAAAAAGAAAATTTTTTTTTAACTTATGGGGATGGAATTTGCGATGTTGATTTAAATAAGCTGTTACATTTTCATCTTAAACATAAAAAAATTGCAACTTTAACAGCTGTTCATCCGCCAGCTAGGTTTGGAGAGTTAAAAATAAAAAATTCTAAAATAATTGAGTTTAATGAAAAACCTCAACTAAGAAGTGGTTGGATTAATGGAGGTTTTTTTATTTTTAACTACAAAATATTTAATTTTTTAAACAATAAAAATGTCATGCTGGAAAGAGATCCAGTACAAAAAATTATCAACAAAAAAAATTTTATGGCTTATAAACATAATGGATTTTGGATGTGCATGGACACAGTAAGAGACAAACTGTTACTGGAAAAAATTATCAAAGAGTAATGAAAAATTTAGTTAGCGTTATAATGAATTGTTATAACGGTGAAAAATACTTAAAAAAATCTATCGATAGCGTTATTAATCAAGATTATAAAAATTGGGAATTGATTTTTTATGATAACGCTTCGACCGACTCTAGTAGAGACATTTTTTTTAATTATAAAAAATTTCATAAAAGATTTAAATATTTTAAATCTAAAAAAAAAGAAAATTTAGGATTAGCAAGATTAAATGCTTTTAAAAAAATCAAAGGCAATTATTTTCTATTTTTAGATTGTGATGATTACATATTACCAAATAAATTAACTGAACAAATTAAACTATTTACGAATAACTCCGTGGGGGCTGTTTACAGTAATTCTATTTTTTTTTCTAAATTCTTTAATAGAAAATTATACTCAAATCATCCTAGTAATAAAAAAAAAATATTTTACGATTTAATTGAGAATTATAATATTAGCTTAGATACTATTATTTTTAAAACAGCGGCAGTAAGAAAATTATCTCAAGCTTTAGATCCAAGATTTGATTTAGTTCACGATCTTGATCTAATAATACGGTTGAGCAAAGTATTTGAGATTGTATATTGTCCAAAAATTCTTTCTTATTGGAGAGTGCATAATAGTAGTACTAGCAATAATGCCTACTTAAAATTTGTTAAAGAAAAGAAAATTTTTGAAAAAAAAATAATTAATTTATATTCCAAAGATAAAAAATTAACTGAACTACTACTAAAATTCAGAGAGAAATATTATGTTGAAGAATGTGTCGGATATTTATTAGAAGGCAATAATTTAATAGCAAGAAAATTACTTAAAAAAATAAAGAGAAGAAATTATAAATTTCTATTATTTATTTTTTGTTATACTCCTTTTTCAAGCTTTTTTATTAAGTGTGCATCTTATGTTAATAAGACAATTTTACTAAAATGATTAAAAATTTTTTAAAGAAAAATTATATTTTCAAGAATGGTATTTATTTAAAAAAAAATTTTAATTTAAAGAAGCAAAATAAAGAATTTAGAATGAGAACAGATATAGCAAATAAAAATTACAAAAATTATTTAGAGGAAATTTCAAAATATCATTCAATTGAAGTAATGGACTCTGAAATTATTAAATTTACAAAACAGTTAAAAAGTAATTCTGTTGTGCTAGATTTGGGATGTGGCTGGTGCTGGCATTGGAGAAATATTCACAAAATTAGACCTGATATAACTATTATAGCAGTTGATTTTATAAGAGAAAATTTTGAACATGCCAAAAAAATATTATCAAAAAGTTCTTTGAGACAATTTTATTTCATTAATGATGATATTCATAATATAAATTTTAAGAAAAATACATTTGACTCTATTTGGACAGTGCAAGTTTTTCAGCATATTCCCAATTTAAATAAAGTGTTGAAAGAAGCTCTAAGAGTTCTTAAGGTCGGGGGATCACTTTTTAACTATCATCTAAATAACTCAATATTTGTTGTTATAAAAAATTTATTATTTAGCAACACAAATATTAAAAAACATTACTACTTGAATAGAAATTTAACATCAAACAAAAAGTTATTTTCAAATATATTTAAAAGCAAAGTATTTATTGAATATAATGAAGTTCTTTTTCATCCGGAATTAAATTTTTTTTTTGGAAATAAAAACTCTTTTTTGTCTAAAGTTGATTCAAAATTGAGTGGAAGTGGTTTGTTGAGATCATATTTAGCCAGACAAGTTTTAATGAAAATAACTAAATGATACATTTTAGAGTATTTGAAAATATTAATCAGGACTTAATAGATAATTTAAATTGCATAAAAAAAAAAACCTCTCATTACATTTTTCAGTCACCCGAATGGATGTATGTTGCAGCTAGTAATCTTAATAATTTTGATAAGTTGAAAATAGTATTTATATACAATCATAATGACATCATTTTAGTAGCGCCATTGTATATTAGGAGGATTTATGGTTGCAAAGAACTGTGTTGGCTATCATCTGATATTATCGATTACAATAATATAATAATCTCAGATTTTTTTAACTATGAAGATCATAATTTTAAAAAACTGTGGAAAAAAATTATTAAAGATTTATCCAATGAATGTGATTTAGTTTTTTTTAATAAAAATCCAGAATTAATTACATACTTAAATAATCCAATAATAGACGCACAATATAAATATTACCAAAAATCATATCAATTAAATCTTAAAGGATTTGATTATGAAAGTTTTTATAATAATAAAAACAATAATAAATCTAAACAAACCGACAGAAGGAAAAAAAAAAAATTACATGAGAACAGTGATTTGATTTATTCCTATGAAGATATTGATCTTACTAACTTTAAATTAGTGGAAGAATTAATTTTTGAAAAAATGTCTTCTTATCATAGTAATAAGAAAAAATCTTTTGATTATAAAAATATAGTAGATCAATACAAAAAATTAGTAAGTTACAATAATTCTAACTATAAATTTAATTTAAGTATTTTAAAAAAGAATGGGGTGAAAATTTCCTCGATACTTGGTGTTATATTTAATGGAATTTATTATTACCTAATTCCAGTTGTTAATAATACAGACTATAAAAAACTCTCTCCAGGTAGATTTCATATAATAAATTTAATTAACTGGGCTATTAAAAATAATATTCGGAGTATCGATTTTACAGCTGGTGATGAGCCTTATAAGAATAGTTGGTCAAATAATGAGTTTAAGATGTTTTATTACGTTCATTCATTAACCTTGAAAGGAACCGTAAGGTGTTTTTTTTTAAACCTTTATTATAACTATAGAAAAAATACCTTTTTTAAAAAAATTTATCATTACATTAGATATGAAATTTAAATTCTTAATAATAAATTTTTTATCAATATTATTTTATATTCTAAAAATTGATAGATGTTGCAATTTCAGAATTTTAATGTTGCATAATATTGAAAAAAAAAATTTTCAATTATTAAAAAAAAATCTCATTACTTTAAAAAAAAATTATAATTTTATTGATCCAAATAAATTAAATAAAGCCAATTATCCAAAAGGCAAAAATAATCTACTTATAACTTTTGATGATGGATTTAAAAGCAACTTTATTTTTGCAAATAGTATTTTGAAAAAACTTAAAATTAAAGCAATTTTTTTTATTGTAACTGATTTAATCAATTCTAATAATTATACAAAAAATAAATTAATTTTCAAAAATATATTTCCTCAAAAAAATGTTTTAGATAAATCTAATTTTAATTCAATGACATGGAGCGATATTAGAAATCTTCAAAAAATGGGGCATGTTATTGGGACTCATACCAAATCGCATTTAAGATTAACTGGCGTAAAATCACTTTCTATTTTAAAAAATCAGATTAATTCACCAATTAATATCTTTAAAAAAAAAAAAATTAAAAAACCTATTTTTTTTGCATATTCTTTTGGTGACTTTTATAGTTTTAACAAGAGGTGTTTTAATATTGCTAAAGATAAATATGAATTTATTTTTTCAGGAATTAGAGGCGATAATGTCAAATCTAATAAAATTTTATTTAGAGATAATATTGAAGATAACTATACTTTTAAAATCATAAATTTTTTTATTCAAGGATATGCAGACTTTTTATATAAAAAGTTTAGAAAAATTTTTTTATCTTTTTAAAATCGTTCAATTATAAAATTTTCTAAAACTAGCATATCCATTTCTGTCCTTAAAAAACAATTGATAGCTTCTTCTGGCATTCTAACTATTGGTTCATTTTCATTAAATGAAGTATTTAATAAAATTGGAACG
>Ga0214921_10001339_pt1 | contig 42454 bp, 71 predicted proteins | sample LL1505_MetaG_FD_177992 | JGI IMG/M metagenome (GOLD analysis project Ga0214921, IMG submission 177992) | Freshwater microbial communities from Lake Lanier, Atlanta, Georgia, United States - LL-1505 | ecosystem: Environmental > Aquatic > Freshwater > Lake | place: USA: Georgia | collected...
TAATAAGTCTTTTTATTTTGGTGGATCAGCAGGTATTACATTTTACAACGAGAAAGAATTCGGGGATCAGGACTTTATTTACAGTCCATATTTCGGATATCAATCAGGTCCATTGAGTGCGGATATTCGCTATATCAATACATTGAGAGATGGAGGCTCGATGAAGACCGTGGGTCTAGTATTTTCATATACTCTTTAATCGTTTAAAAATATTAAGAAAGAAAAAGCAGACTTAGGTCTGCTTTTTTTATTTTATGCGATATATAAAAAATAAGTTCGGAACTCTATGTATTGAACAAACATATTTTTAATAGACATGAAACACATTAAATTATTTGAAAATTTTAGCGATGCCCCAGTAACATATGTATATGCTATTGATGATTACGGAAATGTAAATAAGAAAGCAATGGTGGGAACACATCAGCATGGAAAAGGATTCACTCCAAACGATCTTGGAAAATCTATGGGACTTGATTCACATCCAACATCAATACCAAATGGTACTGCAATGGATACTGCCGATAACGGTGATGGTGATATTTATTATAGCGAGGACTCTATGGGTTCAGACGATATTTAATTACATACTCCAAACTGGATTTGCAACAATTAGCTTGCCATTTTCTATACGAGGTATATCACCAAGATCATTAGGATCAGCATATTCGATATCATTAGGATAGAATTTTTCTCCATTGAATACAACATACAGCTCATTAGTATCATCTTTAGCAACATGGCTGTAACCTTTACCTCTAACACTATCTTTAGCTGCATCTGATATAGTTGGACTACCAAAGATCTTATCCCAGAATCCCTCATTAATAGTATGGTTAAAGTTTTCGTATTTTTTAATGTTTTTCATTCTTATTCTTTTTTATCTATTATATATCACGCCAATAAAAAATTATATGCAGGTGATATATAAATTAATTCTAAAAATGGCACAATTATTTCCTTAAAATGAAGTGGAGGTGTTGTATTAAAATTAGAATATTTTTATTCATAAAATTGGAGGAAATATTATGAAATATAAGATCTATAACATAAAATAAATAAGATAAAATGAAAAAAACAGTTTTAATTTTGAGTTTACTACTTATCTCACTGGTTTCTTTAAGCCAAAAAAAAGTAGATTTAAAATTCAATCTTGGTCCTGAGTTTTTTACACCAACAGGAAATTTAATGGATACACATTTCGCTGGTGTAGGTGGTATGTTCGAGATGGAAGTATTACCTGTTAAACATAAAAAAGTAGGTTATATCTTAGTATCTGGGTATGATTACATTATGGGTAAAGGAGCTAATCAATCTCTATTTCAAGCACCTGGATTGGCTGGTGTTAGATTTCACGTTGATTCTACAATATCGATTGCTCAAATGGCAGGTGTAAGTTTCTTTAATGAAAATGAAGGATTTAAGCAAACTTTTTGCACATCAGTTCGTTTTGATGTTGGTATTCTAGGGATTGAAGCTAAACTTATAACAGCTCTTAGACCAGGGCATGACAATGACATTACAGGATTTGTTGTAAGACTAAGTTACAGAATAAAATAAACAAATAAAAAATGAAAAACAAAAAAATCGTACTCACGATCTCTCTCTTAGTGATGATTATTGGATTATCATCACTTAAAATTACGAGCAATCCAAACTGTCCAACAGGATATTCAACTGCTCCATCGCTTAATGGTACAACAGTAAGAAATTGTACAAGCTGTCATGGGGGTAGCACACTTAATCCTGCGGGGGGTGGAATAACAGCAACAGGATTACCTACAACATACACTGCAGGTCAATCATATCCATTCAGCATTAAAATAACACATTCCTCTGCAAATAGATTGGTATGGGGTGTTGCAATTAAGGCAATTGACACATTAACACATGCTGTGGTGGGAACATGGACAACAACTAATCCTAACACCTCAATAAAAGGGACACCTACCTCTACAAATGGTAATTATGAATTAAGTCATGCGAATGCGGCAACTTCTTCTGCAGCTTCGACATACACATATTCTAATTTAACATGGGTTGCTCCTTCAGTACCTACTGCAGTTCAAGCTAGAGTTAAATTTTATATTTCGGCGGTTGCTGGTAGTGGTGATGGATCAGAGAGCGGAGATTTTGTATATGCAACATCATTAACAGCAAATCAATATATTGCACCTGTTCCATGCACATTTACATACGGGGTATGGACAACATGTAACGGAACAATACAAACAAGAACATACACAACAAGTCCTGCAGGTTGCACAGGAACTCCTCCAGCAGATAGTATCTCAAGAAGCTGTTCATTACCTTGTACATTCACATATGGCCAATGGAGTACTTGCTCTAATAGTCTTCAAACAAGAACATACACAACAAGTCCTGCAGGTTGCACAGGAACACCTCCTGCTGATAGTGTGACAAGAACTTGTACTATGCCAACAGGATTACCAATGCCCGTTACTATTACAACATCTACCCAACCTCAAACATGTGACACAATTAGAACATTTACTGTTGCAAATCAAAATGGTGTATACTATGCATGGGTTTTAGGAGGTGCTGGTAATATTATAACAAACGGACAGGGAACTAATACAATAAGCACAATTATAAAATCTTCAGGTAGTGCTACTGTTTCATTAAGTAACTCTGTAGGATCAATACCCTCAACATCATTGGCATTTGCAAGAGCGGTACCACCTACACCAACATCTATAAACGGAACCATAACTCCTTGCGTTGGATCTGTAATAAACTATACATTAACAAATCCAATTCCGTCTGCAACACAGGTAGCTGCAATTAAATACAGATGGGCTAGACCTGCATTTACAACAATAACATCAGCAAACGCAGATAGTACTTCGATTAACCTAAGTTTTAATACAGGATATTCAGGAGGTTCATTATCTGCAAAAGGCGAGTCATCTTGTGGTGCTTTTGGTGCTGCAAAGACAATTACATTTTCTCCTGCTAAAGCAATTGATATGATATCTAATACAGGATTTTGGAATGCTTGTATTGGTAGTTCAGTTAATTATATTGTGATATCCCCTGTTGCTTCCGTAGCATTGCCTGTAACATCGTTTAGATGGACAATACCAGCTTCAACATCAATTATATCAGCAAACTCTGATAGCTCTGTAATAACGTTACAATTCAATGCAGGATATAGAGGGGGAGCACTTAAAGTTCAAAGCTCAACAACATGTGGAGCGTTAGGAACTGCAGTATCAAAAACTCTGACTCACTTAAATTGTGCAGTTGGCCAAAGAGGCGGTACAACCGAATATTTAATGGTAGATCAAGTTAGTCTTTATCCAAATCCAAATAATGGCACATTTAAATTAAATGTTCAATCATCATCGCAAAAAAATTCAACGGTTCAAATTGAAATATTTGATATGTATAGTAGAATGGTTGGAAGCTATAAGGCTCAAAGCTATTTAGGTGTTTTTAGTAAGGATATAACTAATACCAATCTACAAAATGGAGTCTATTTTGTAACCTATACTATTGGGGATGTAAGAAAAACTATTAAAATGATAGTTAGAAAATAAATTAATTCAGCATAAAACAAAAAACCTCAGAATCGATTCTGAGGTTTTTTTATTGCCTTATTATGGAATCTTAAAGTGATTTCTTCAATTGATATAAGATTAATTATGCCGTATCGGTAAATTATATTAGAATCGTATTATTTTTATAGTTTGATGCCTCTGGATTATTAGCCTCCCAATAGAAAACCTCCCAGTATAAATCTAGTGATACACCAAGATCCCTATATAGCTGTCTCATAACTTCTGAGTTTTTATCATATCCCATATGATATAATAAAGACATTATGGGATTAAGCCCACCAACAGAGTCTAGAAGATCTTTTACATTCTTATTACCCTTCCATCTTAATGTTCCGTATTCATCCTCGATAATATCATGTCTGTGATGTGATTCAGTTTCAATAATGCTTTTATAATCTTCTCTTAAAATTTGATCTCTTTGAATGATTTTCATATATTTTTTATTAGAAACCAAATATAATAATACTCTGCGGATTAAAAAAATGCTTCACATTATGTTAGATATATAGAACAATGAAGCATATAAAAAGTTTTTCGCAGATAGAGGAGAGCAATCGATGGTCAGGCCCTGAATATATGAGACCAGATAAATCTAACATTCATGTGTTTAGAATAACTATAGGTGTTCCAACCGTAGAAAGGGATAGAGAAACAAGAGAGCTCGAATATTTCTTACCCTCTGAGATTCGGGAGATCGAAGAGAAGGAAAGCCAATGGTCCTCTATGGAAAGATCCAGATTTCTCTTAGATCCTGATGAAAGAACTGAAAGTAAGCTTCAAAATTTAGATGCACTAGTTTTGCATCAAGGATCCTATTATTATGATTCTTTCCATGTTAATATATTGGGAACAGGAAGAACTTTGAGAGATATTACTAAAAAAGAATATTTAGATATCTTCAGGGAAAAAAAATATAATTTGGCAATAATTGATTCTAAAGACCCAAATCTAAATTCAGAAATTGATGTGGAAAAATTTGGAAAGATCCTAAGTGAGCTTTACCAAAATGAACCAATTAAAGCTGCAAAAACTTATTGTCTTATAGGTAAAAATGTAAATAAGTTAATATCTAAATATTTTACAGAGGAGGATATTAATGCCATTGAAGGTATATGTACGGCTTCAGGAATGGGATTAATCTAAATCACATATAGAAACTAGTCCATATTAAACACCTCGTTTATCCAATCAGGAACTTCTTGTATGTCACTAAGTGATTGTATAGTAAATGGATTTATTTCACCCCATTCATATTTTTTGTTTCCTAGATGAGATGGAGATGTGAATGCCCTGCCTCTGTTAAGTATATCAAATAGTATGTCTCCACTTCTTAAGGCTCCGTAATTTTTTTTGCCACCGCCGCTTAAAGATCTAAAATAAATATGAAGACCATTGTTTAAGGATTTCTCGTAGAAAAGAGAGCTTAAAGGAATCCCTAGTTGATCAAGCCTTGATGTGAAGGTCTCTACAGAATTTTTTGTTCCCTCTATATCTAGACATGAAAGACCAGATTGAGCTAATTCTATAAATAAAAAATTATAATCATTCCATACAGGATCCGGCAAATCACCTGGCTTTATTCTTAATGAATTTCTTACAAATTTGATCTTACCCTTTTGCTGTTCACACTTTCCTAATCCTATATTTACTCCTAACTCCTGCCACCTTTGGATATGTTCTATCATCACGATATATAATGTTATAAAAGTTCATAGATGAAGAAGATAAAAAATTTCAAATTGTTTTTTGAGGGCAGTAAAGAATTAACTCAAAAAAAGATCAACGAATCTGATAAACCAGGAATTTATGCTTATTATGCAGTTGCGGAAATTGATAACTCGTATGGCGGATGTGAGGTTATTTTTACCCCAGTAAGTGATGGAATTCCTGAAGCAGAGGAGCCAGATATAGACGGGTGTCCGTTCATTATGATGGAGACTCCTCCTAGGTATGAGGATGATGAGGATGAGGATGATGAAGACGGTGATGATGATGAAGACGGCGATGAAGAAGAAGAAGGTGATGATGAAGACGGCGATGAAACATATGAGGATAGATTAAGTGATTATAAACATAATTATTTTTACGAATATTGTAATAGTGACTTATATGGTAATGTGTATTTAGTTTTAACAAGAGATCCTGAGCCTTCAATGTTCGGAGGTCCTCAAGATATTCCACAAGAGGGGGATTTTGATGATGATGATGATATAATATTTTGGTGTGAGGTCAATATTGATTCCACAGACGGGGATTATGTAGGTGACGATACAGGAAGAATAGCTCAAATTATAATAGATAATGCTGAGGAATTAACTGATGATCTTCGTTTGATGTCTACCTTACCTGAGGATATTGCTATGAAAATATATGATATTCAAGGAAAATCTCAGGAGGAAAAGAATATTTTATCCTCCGCGATATTGGTTAAAAATATGGGACTTATATAAATATGGATAGATGGAAAGAATAAAAAATTTCTTAGCTTTTTTTGAGAGTAAAAAAACAGATTCATCATACTCTTCATACTTAATTCTAGCAAAAGCTGATGACACATATGGAATTCCCGAGTTAGAGTCTTTTAGATACACTGGAGAGCCAGTTAGCGATTATGACTTACAGAATGCCGATGATATGTTCCAAGAACATGTTGATGCTGACCACGGGCTCATTCATGGTACAGATGCCTTCCATCATTTATCAGACGCTTATGTAGAATGGGAAGAAGCTGAGGATGAAGATGAAAAAGAAGAGGCTATAAGTAGTATTCAGGCCTGGATAGGGGATTTTGTATCTGGTTTCTCTGCTGAGGATTTAATTAATGGCGTTGTGAGCTTTGATGAATTGGAGGAAAAATATCTAGCAAAAGCTAGAATTGATTATGATGACAATTATTTACCAAATTCTAAGGATATCTGGAATTTTATAGTTTTTGGTAAAGGATCTAATGACACCAGCTCAACAAGGGAACTTGTGGTTAATCTTGAGGATACACACGAAGAAATAAAAGAATTTTTAGAAATAGAGCAAGGCGCATTAATATTTGCTTTTAAAAAGAAAGATCCTTTTTATTATATAGTTAAACCGGAAAAACCTAAATTCAAAAGAACCAAAATAAGAAGAGGTAATGAAAAAGGTCTTTTTAAATCACAAGAGTTCATAGATACAGGACTGGGGGAAGATCCCTTATTCATAGCTTCTTTACCCTATGATCTTGCTTTGGAAATATATTCACATTTGGGAAAATCTAAAGATGATCTAGATTCTATTTTTAGGGTGAAAGGTATGGGATTATTTTAAAAACATGAAAAAGATAAAAAACTTTAAGGCTTTTTTTGAGAGCAAAACTAATGAGTCATTTTCTTTAAAGAGTGGAGGTGTATATTATTATCACACTTCATCATCTTCCGGATACGCAATGCCGCAAGTGGAAGCATATGAAGATGATATACCATTTGATGAGAAAGCTTCTGAATGGTCTATGCCACAGTATAGTGTTCAGGATCTTTTTAATTCTTATTTTGATGAAAACGGCGGAAAATATTTCGATACAAATAGGTTTTTAGAGGAGGTTAGCGATGCACTTAAGTATAAAAACCAACCTCTTGCTATTGAAAATATGGAAGAGCTATTAAATGATCATGATTTAGGTGATAGGTACTCAGCAGAGATGATTGTAAAGGATTTAGACTATAGAATCAAATTTTTTACAGAGATTAGAGGAGCTATGATAAATGACCTCAAGGATGTTATTTTTAAAAGATTTAAGGAAAACCTTTATCCCTACGATAAAGTTTGGAATTTTATAGTTGTTGGAGACATCAAGCCTGTGCCTAGCTTTGAATTAAACATATCAAATGATCTATATTCCGCTTTGAAATACCTTTCTGGTATTAAGGATGGAAAATTTATAATTCTTGCTTACTGTGTGGAGGAAGAAAACTTTCACATGCTAGATCAAAACAACACGTTTACCGATACAGGGATTAGCGTGGAGACAACAGAGGGCTCTGAGGAGGATGAAATTGTTAGAATTATTTCGGGTCTAGAAATATCAGAAGATCCGATTTTCATGTGTGCCATACCTGAAGCAATGGCTAAAAGAATATACGAAATAAAAGGAAAGGATTATAGTGAATTGGAATCAACTAGGATTGTTATTAATATGGGACTTATATAGGCATTTTTATTTTCCTCCGTATTATATTATATTTGCAGGTATTTATAAATATATACAGCATGAAGCACATAAAGGGATTTTATGAGTTAAACGAAGCTCTAGTTCCAGGCGGATGGGATTTTAATGGCAGGGATCAACTTCCCGAATGGCAGACCCTACAGGATATGGGATTCACTGATACGACTACTCCAGGACAAGCAAGAAACGAGACAATAATGCTTAGCAACGATAGAATCCATCTTTATCCCGCAGGAATAGTTTTACAAAAATCAGGATACATTAGAGATTATGGAGTGTCATCAGGATTTATTAAAAACTATAAGGCCTCACCACATTCCATTAAAATAATGTTTGATTATCTTATTGAAAGATATTCAAAGGAGGTATCAAAAAGAACAAGGAAGCCACATCACGGGGATCTTTCGGATGAGGCTATAAACTATATTGCAGATTGTGTAAAGACTGATAAATGGGTATTAAATCCAGAAACAAATAGAATAGATGTTCAGGGAAGCGTTGTAATACCCACATGGAATGAAGAGATTTTAAACACCATAAGATTTGGTGTGATAAAAGGAAATTTTTCAATAAGAAATAATAGATCAATTACACATTTGGGATTTGCACCATCTCTTGTTAAAGGTGATTTTGAATGCTCATCCACCAATATAGAAAGTCTAGAAGGATGTCCACAAAGGGTAAATGGTAGTTTTGATTGTTCTAATAATAATGAATTAAATTCATTGGAGGGATCTCCTAGATATGTTGGAAAGGATTTAGATGTTAGAGGTTGTACTGGGATCCAAAATTTAGTAGGGGGTCCAGAGCATGTTGGAGGAGCAGTGAACCTTACTGGCACAAGGATTACATCTTTAGATGGATTCCCAAATGGCGCTAGTAGCCTTTATTATTATAGTGATACTGATTATCATAGAAATATTAATATAGAATGGAATCCGAGAGGATGGTTAGAGGGGGTAATGGTTTATCCCTATCTTTTTGCTCCATTATTAAATGATCCAGAAAGAGTATATGACCATGTAAAAGATGATCCTTCGCTTCTTTTTCAAGTATATCAGCATTTAAGTCCTGGGATGAAAAGTGAGATAGAGAATTTGTCAGGAATGGACGAAGAAACTATAGAATCAATAGGGGCTGCACATAGGCTTGGACTTATTTAAACAATCTGGATTAGACAGGGGTATTATCGTGTCCACATTTATGGCACATATATGGATCTTTACCACCTTCACTTAATTTCCAAGACCATCCACAGCCTTTACAAACTACCATAGTCTTCTTTAAGAGAATTTCTTTTACGAATGATTTGAATGATTTTATAATATTCATATTGGGTTTCTTTATATATCGATCGTGATATATAAGGACATGAGACATATAAAACTATTCGAATCATTCAACCGCATCAATGAACAAGACGCTGATGGGGGTCTGATGAAAGACTTCCTAAAACAGGGATTTAAGAATTGCAGAGGAATCACACTATCCGTGAAAGATGATGAGGGACCAACTGGAGGAATATCAGATAAGGAAAGAAAAAAGATAGAGAGACAAATCACCAAGGACGACAAGAAAGAATGGAATGCCTTTGTAAAGGATAATGGATTAGATTCTAAGAAAATTGATTTTGATTACTATCTGAGCATTAAAGACTATGCGGATAGGCTCAGGGGTTTTAATATAAGTGGTAATTACACATATATGTTTGAGGATGATGGTAAAACATTTACCAAAGAAATGACACAAAAAATAGTTAATGACATCCAAAAGATATTTAAAGACAAAAGCTTTTGGTTCTTTTATTTAAGAAACATCTTTGGAAATAAAACGCCAAGTAAAATAGACATCTATAAATATCTGGATAGTCAGGGTGGGAAAGAAAAGTTGGACGAATTGGTAAAATCAGATTTTGATTCTAAAACTACCAAAGAGAAATTTGTACAGACTGTAGAGGAATTTGAAAATCGATTAAAAGAGAAATTTCCTTTCCAAATACCAGAGGGAAAAACACAATTCTATTTTAGCTGGAGAGATGGTAATAAAGATAAGATCCGATACTTCAATACCTATGAAGAATGGAAGCTTTCATTAGCGATAGTAAAACAAGAGGGCAATATAGTTCCAAACACAGACGAGAACGAGTTTACTTCCTATGCATCAGCTAGATTTGCAGGAAAACCTAATAAAGGTAAAGCCACACCATTACTATTTAAATAAACGGAAGTATGAAGTATTTAAAAAGCTATGAGCAAATTTTTGAAGGATCCATTACTGGTCAGTCAGTTTATGATGCTTGTGAGAAATTACTTTCGTCCACGTCTTTATGGCAATCGCTAAGGAATGATTTTGATAGATCAATTCAGCTAGAGATAGACACTGAGTCTGATCGTACAGCTGATGCACACTTTGATTTAAAACAATCTACACCTGAAAGGGTAGTTGTACAAATGGCTAGACTCCCCATGGGAAAGAAAGACAAAGGATCATTAGCCCATGAATTGGTACATGTGTTGCAACATCTATCAGGTTCTGAAGGTGATCTACCTTTTATCACAGATGCAACTAGAGATATAAATGAATTATCGGATCATCCTACCTGGGAAAGGATTGTATATGCAATCTATCTTTCATGCCCGCAGGAATGCGAATCGTGGCAGGCAGGAAATATTTATTACAGACATAAAATATTGGATGAGATGATTCCTTGGATGCAAAACTTTGATCCAGCTAAAGTTGCAGAAGAATTAAGTGGTGTTATTCCCGATCCTAATCAATGGGAGATATCTTCTTTTGAAGAGTTTCCTAGATTCTGGTCTGATGCTTATGAAGCATACAATGAAGTAAAAAAAGATTCGGATATTCCAAATCTAAGAGATTTAGAATTAAAAGAATTCTTGTCTCATTATGATGGATTGTTTAAAAGAGCAGCTAAATTATTATCTTAATATGATCCTTTGAAATATTCTAAAACCTCTGATGAAAGATCATTTAAGCTTTTTTGATTTCCCTTATCATTGCGGGTATTAACTATCACATCATAGGATCCCTCAGGTTGAGGCTTAGCATGCATCCAATATTCACCTTCATCTACCATACCTATTTTAGTCAGAAATTCCTCTGTCCAATCTCTTTTACCTAATAACTTTTGTACATCCGCTCTGGTCCACGATTTAGCAGGATCTACTCCTCCTGGTTCTTGTAAAGCTTCGTATTTAAAGCAATAAGCTCCCATAAACACACCTTTTGGATCTCTACCATCTTTACCCTTACGTCTTTCGAGATTTAGTAATAAATGATCTAATGGAGCATGTATCAATAACCAAAGAGGCTGTTTTAATCCAGCTTCCCTGCATGCTTGAAGAATAGTTCCCTGTACATCATCATAAACAACATTAGGCTGTTCCATATTTCTACCAAAATCCATACCCCTTGCATCTTTCAGTCCTTCTTTTAGAATCTTGCCCCATTGAACTTCTTGTGCCATATACCAGCGAGCTGTTTCTTCCCACCCCTTGTCATCCCTTTTAGGAATTCCATAAGGGCATCCAGGATAGATCTGAGAAAGTGTAAGTTTATCGCCATTACCAAAATCAGCTTTTCCTATCTCCTCATACATGAGATTATAAAATGAATCAACTGCTAACACACACCAGTCAGACTGTATGTCTTTAAGAGCAGCGCTCTTGCCTGATGAAGATGTGCCATCTAATAGAATATGTCCTATAGGTGATGGAAGATCACCACCCATAGAATTAAAAGCTTCAAATAGTTTAAGATGTCTCATGGAATTATATATCTGGTCTCTTCAAGGAAAATAGATTAGATATATAACACTAAAAATATTAATCTATGTTTACTTATTCCCAGTTTTTATTAGAATCAAAATCAAATGCACAGTCTATAGGATCCTATGGAAAATTTAGTCCAGGATCTAAAAAAGATGCTCCTTTGGTTATAGTTTTTGGAGGAATTCCTGTTGGAGGAAGACAAAGTGGTGATTATATGTACGATTATTTCGATAAAACTAAGAATGATTATCATTTATTTGTTGCTGCTTCTGCTAAAGTTAAGGGGATAGAATCATATAATGCAGTAATGAATAAGGTTCAAAGCTCTGGATTAAAGCCAAAAAGTAAAATCTTATATCTTTTCTCCGGTGGATATCTCCCTGGAATGAGCATATTGAAGAAAATAGATCCCAAGCAATTTGATAAGATCTATATAGTTGATATATGGATGGGAACTAAGAATCCAGCCATTTCAGCATTTTATTTAAAATTAGCATCATCAATGCCTGACAAGGTTGAATATTATTACACAGATTTTGGTGCACAGAATAAATCAGCTAGGGACAAGATGGCTAGCACAGTTAGAGTAAAGATGAAGAATCAGGCTAATGCACATATGGGTAAAAATTCGAGCGTTAATGTGGATGCAGTTAATGCATTGATGAAGTATACTAAGGGAGGAAGTTAAGAAATAGGTCAATAATAACCAGCATTGACTCTTCCCAGGTTTTTTGTGGTGATATATAGACACATGAAGTATCTAAAATCATATAAAATATTTGAGTCCTCCCATAAAGATGAAATTCTTAATAGTATAGACTCGCTTCTTTCTAATATGGTAGATTTCCCTGAGATCTATAAAAACAATATAGAGGCTTGGACATCTATAATAGATGGTGTTGATTGGGAAAATTATGTTGAAAGCACTGATGATGGATATGAAAACGAGCATATACTCTCTGAAGAGGAATATGAAAAATATGTGGATGAATGGGAAATAATATCACCTGATAGAAAAAACTTCGATTATTTTATGGCATCTGTTCATGGATATGGCGATTATTATCACGAGGGCGATATAGAATCTCAGATTCAGAATAAGCCAATAGAATGGTACGAGCAGGAATTTAGACAGCCTCTCTATATTTGCAAGATCATGAAGGCTTTAGGTGATGAGGATATATCTGATTTAAGTCCAGGATTCTTTAATATATAGACACATGAATCGTATTAAAACATTTAAGCAATTCCATAATACATACTCAATGAATGAGGGTATAGGAAAAATATGGCGTAACCTAACAGGTAAGAATGCCAAGCGTATAGAAGAAGTTCTTGGAATGCTAAACCAAAGCTCACAGTTAGATAAAATGGAAAGCAGTATATCTAAACTTCCATCAAGGGTAAACAGGGATGAAGCAAAGACCCAATACATTAAAGATTGGAGAAAGGGAATAGAAGGGGGTCAAATAGATTTTCTGCCGGATAGTATTAAAAACACAATACTTAATCTTCTAACAATAGGTCCAAAAGAACTTCCTGAATCCCTAGAGGAAATCCGAGACATGGACGATTCTGAATGGAGGAGGGCAAAGAGACATATAGCTTATGTTATGGACTCCCTCACAGATCCCGATACAATCACATCAAGAATAAGTAGAAACTCAACTGATATTCAGGGAAGGAATTTAGTCTCTAAGGTCATAGAATTTAATTCAGAAATTAAAGAACTTGCTAATAAAATATCATCTGGTTCATTTCCCTCTATATTGTATTGGGGTGATGGATTATCACATCTGAATAATTATGACATTTCCGAACTAGTTAAATCATTTTGTCTCAAGTTAAGTAATAAAATGTATCACAGAGATAATTATAGTAGTTATAATATAGGTTCAGAAATGACCCATGATTACACAGATGAATATGGATTGGGGTATAAGAGTAAATTCAAAGACACGATGGATCTAAAGGTCTCAGAAACACCAGGATTTATTTCATTACAAAAAGAAATAGAATCTATCAGACCCACAGTGGAATCCCTTATCGATAAAAAGAATGAGCTCGAGAAGGAAAGAGAAGAGGTGTCTGGTATTGTTTCAACCTCCGATATACCTCGTACAGAAGATCCAACAGTTATCAAGCTTAAAGATGTTACAAAAAATGGTAATCGAGAAGTAACCCATTTATACATTAGTAATATTATTAAAAGATTTGATAGTATTAAAGGCATAGTAGGGGATTTAAAAGTGAGTGAGGTTATAGGATCGTCTAAATTTGGGCAATCCGATAGAGGATTTGGAGAAGTTGAAACAGTGACGTTAGAGGACAGCGATGAAAAAGTAGCAACACGTTCAGAGGATGGAGGTTTGGTCTGTGGTAATAAGCTTTATTTTGGTAACATCCATGCAGATATTAATATGGATAATATAGACATGTATCTTAAAAGAATAGGCGGCAGATATGAACCTAGGGTATCAGGTAAAGCCATTTATTGTGCAACTTATGTGTCAGCAGCAGCTCAGTATGCACAGCACAGAACCGAAACAGTAAATAATCAGATAAAAACAGCAATGTTCACTAAAGGAAGTGCATGGTCTCCTACAATTTATAAACTAACAATCAAGCCCGGAACTAAATTCCAGCACAAGAGTGACACCGATATGGATTCGGATGAAGCAAAGAATCTCCTAAAGATAGGGCTAGCAGGAATACACTCGGGCAACGATAGGGTAGGAGGGGGAGACACACAAGAATCAGCTATAGTGGATTCATCTTGTATATTGAGTGTAGAGAAGTTATCTCTATCTGATATAGAAGCAATCGATGAAAGAGAATGGTCTAGAGGATCCGATGTGGGAAAGCAAGAGGCAATAGATTTCTTTAAAAAGTTTCCAGCTTATAGATAAAATGAAAAAATGAAGCATTTAAAAACATACAAACAAATTTTTGAATCTGACACCCGAAATAATCGGATTGTAGAACACGCTAAAAATGTATTGAGGGGAAAGATTAGTTTTCCTGATCTTTACAAAACAGATCTCACTAGCTGGGCACGTGTTGTCGAGGAAGCTCCTTGGAGTTATTATCTAGAACATATGAATGATATGGAGGAAGAACCGATGGGCAAGAGCGAGTACATGAAATATGTTAAAGAGCATAAACGTATATGTAAGGAAAATCCTTCACAGGGTAAATTAGATCTATTTATAGGTGCACTTGATTACGATGAGGTTGAAATGGATAACCATATTATGGACTACACAAATGAATCTGTAGAGGTAATAATGGATGCATTTGAGCAGCCTAAAGACATAGCATTGATGATAAAGATGATAATAGATGGATCGAATGATCATTTTGATCCTGGATTTACAGATGCTGAATAATCTTTGGGAAACTTTAGTGGTACTTCTTTATATAAGATGATGAAACAAAAATCATCCGGCTATGGAAACTTCAAAAAAAATATTCAAGCACAAAATAGTACTGATCCACGAGATAAAGAATGGTACAAAGATCTCCACTGTGAGATCAAAAGAATATCCTGCTAATAACACTTATATGTATATTAAGACTGTACTAGAAGGTGACACACCAACTAAGTATCTGATAGAAGCATGGATAGATGGAGTCTGTAAATGGAGGAAGGACGATCCTGATTCTTGGGTAATTAAATAATTCATATCGTTAACCTGGATTCATTCCAGGTTTTTTGTGGGGATATATAGAAGGATGAGACATTTAAAATTATTTGAAAGCTTTATTGAAGAGAATAAACTTCTTGGATCTTTCAAAGTGGATCAATTTGATAAATTCTGCGAGGCTGTTAAAAAATGGGGCGATGAAAAAAAAGGATCTCCTTATGGATGGTACTTATATGAGGAGCCAAACAGTGCTAGGAAGGAGCAAAGAAGGGCAGAGTGGCAGGAAAATATTAGGGATGGAGTTCTTTTTGTAATTGAGGACAGACGTAGATTGATAGGTATAATAGTAGATAAAAACGGCAATGTTATTTCTGCACGTGACAGCTATAATAACAAGATAGACACAAGCAAATTCGATTCCCAATTTGAAAAGATATAAAAATATGAGACATTTAAAATTATTCGAAAGCTTTATTGGGGGAGATAAAATTCTTGGAACTTACACACAGGATCAATTCGATGAATTTTGTGAGGATGTTAAAAGATGGAGTGATGAAAATGGAAGATATGTTCTATGGAGCTTATATGTGAGGCCCGATTCAGTTCAAAAGGAACACGCAAGAACAAGATGGGTTAGATATATTAGAGATGGTGTTTTTGTTGTAATAGAAACGAAGGGAGGATTGATGGGTGCCATATTAAATAAGGAAGGAAAGCTTACACGTGCCTATAATGATGGTAATAGTACGATAGACACAAGCAAATTAGATCCTCAATTTGAAACAATATAAAAAATCATGAAGTACATTAATCTATACGAGGGTTGGCTTAAAAATCTAATCCAGCCCGCTAAAAAGACAATTCCTGAGAGGGTTTATGCCGATTCATTTTTAGAGGGTGGCATGGAGGATCCAATGGATCCAGAAAGCAATTTCATGAGGGATCCTAGATCTTTGAACAGCCAAAGTGTAAAGGAAAACATTCCTCTGATAATAGATGTTTCAAAATATTATTATTTTGATTCACCATTTAACGGAACAACATGGCTTCAGCGATTTGTCTATAACGATCTGTGGTGGGAGATGGATAAAGTATCAGATTCTTCCAAATCCCTTTCATTTGGGGATGGACGCCAATATTATGGACTAAATAACGAAAATGCATACGAGCAAAGATACTATCTTTCTGACAATGAGAAAGAGCCTATAGTTGTCATAATCTCATCATATAAATCAGGATATGGTAATGGAATATTACAAATCTGGATTCCTAAATCGATACTGAATGAGCATTTTAAAACTAAGGAAGATGCACAGAAATATGCTAATGACATTAAGATATTTGCTCAAATTTCCAAGGAGTTTCCAGGGATGACTTGGTCCGCTCTTAAAAGTCCAGAAAGGATGGCAGAGCTATTAAAGGATGATATTAAATTGCTTTCAGATTTCTATAATTTGTTAGATCCAGAATTTCTTAAAAGCCTTATAAAAATAATGGGATTGGAGATGAATGATATAGAAAGTATAAATCTGGTTAAAAATCTTGGGTTATTATAGGTATATAGTGATATAAAAAATAATGAAAAGAATAAAGAACTTTACTAGATTCATTGCAGAAGAAAGCATTTTTGAAAGTCTTAAAACAGCTAAGGATATACTTCTAAAAAGATATGCACAGGAAAGAGGAATTAAGACACTAGATGTTAATGTGGAAGACGCTAATAAAATATTTTCATCTCCTGTATTTAATTTTGTTAGGGAGATTACAGCTGATAATCCAGGCTATGCTCCCCTGTTCACTTATTTTGTTTACGACCAAAAAATACCAAAGGATAGAGCTAAAAAAATAATGGATCTTCTGAAGAAGTATAAGGAATATTTAAAAGAACTTGAACTTAAGAATATAGATGATTATGGTAAGATACCATATAGAGAAGGAGAACAACCTGGATGGGAGAGACTAGAGACAGAGCTTGAAAATATGGGGATGAAATCCAGAATGAGGTCTATCTATCAAGATTTTAGACCATCCATCAAAAAAGAATTTGCTAAAGCGTCCAAAGAAGAAGTAAAAAAGCTTGAGTCTATTATTAACTCGATGTATTTACTGAATGATAAGGAGGGAAAAGATTTAGAAGGAAATCCTATTAAAAGAAATGCAATTAGCGAATTTATAAAGAGCCAAAAAAAGTACATCGATACAAGGACCTATCCAGAATTTGCAGATCCTAGAGTGGCATTTTTAGCTATGATAAAAGATGCTGAAGAAAAAGTTAAAACATGGGAGTTAAAAATAGATGGATATTTGCATGATATAGAAAAGTTAGGGCCACAGGCCAAAATAATTTACTATAATAATGGATATCTTGCAATAGCTGCCAGAACTAATCTAGCAGTTCGTGCAGTAGCTGGGAACACCACATGGTGTATAAGAGAGCAAAGTACTTTCTCATCATACACAAGTGGTAGAGTTCAATATTGTGTTCTGGATACAAATCTTCCCGATTACGATCCTTTAAGTCTTGTGGGAATAACTGTTAATCCAGATCTAACAGTCCATGATAGTGCAAATAGCCAAAATGTACCAATGCATATTTCATGGCCTGGTAAAGAATCATACAGTACGGATTTTATTAAATTTATGGAAAAAATCGGCTGGCCGAATGATATGATTACAGATTTAGTAAAATCAACTAAATCAGAGGTAAGCATAGGAAGACTTATGAGTATGGTTTTCAGAGGACAAAGCGCCAAAAATCCTGTTAAAGGATTAACCAAATTTTTGCTAGAGTCTCCTGAATCCTTAGAGCTTACCGAAAAGGATAAAGATCTTATGATTTTATTATCAGAGATAATTGAAAATATTGTCAAGGATTCACCAACATCTCTTCTTAAGCCTTTTATGGATCAAGGACTGGTCTCAAAAATATCCTTAGATGTTTTTAAAAAAATTATAGTTCCACACTGTGACAAGACATCATTTGAAATAATAAAGAGAGAAACAATTAATAATATAGAGGATGCAGAGGCAACCAATGATTTTGATCCTTCATTAATACCTCATCAGGTACTTGCTATGGCTAAAGAAACATTATCTGCAAAAGACGAACTCCTTAAATATATAGAACAAGAAAATCCTTTTATATAAATAATTTTATGAAACGTATAAAAACATTTGGTCAATTTATAACAGAATCTTTCTCAATCAAAGAAAATTCAGCAAAGAGAAACCCTTCCAACACAAAACGTCCGACAAGAGCAGAGGGATCTCCTAATTGGTTTACCAGAGAGGAAATTGATTATATTATGGATTGGGGAAATAGGAAAGATGTAAACATTACAGAATCTAATAAGAATCAGGATTGTGATGGAAAAAATTATTTTGGAGACTCTCAAGGGGTAGGACTAAATGACTCAGCTAAAAACTTTTATAGAGGAGGTGATTTATGTGCAATAGTAAATATAGACACAGAAGAATTTTCAGGATCTATTTTAAAGAAAAATTTTAAGTTCGAGACTGGGGGTAGAACATATGATTCAATCCAGGAGATTCTGAATTGATATCTAGATATTTCTCCTCTTATTTATTCTTCTAAATGCCTCTAATTTGGTATTATAAATGCCTCTTTTTTCTAACTCTTGTTTTATAATATTAGTGGCAGGATCTATCTCTATAGGGGTAAGAATATACATTTCAATCAAAGTGGAATCATCTAAAGGACCAATAAAACCAGAGCCAAAATTATTTAAATTCTTAAGACTATATTCATCCATTGAATTAATACAAATAACTTTCAGACCTAAACTATTTATGTAATTGTAAAAATCTTCACTAGAGTCATTGGATTCGTCCGAAAGGAAATCAGATATAGAAGATTGCTCCTCATTAGTAGGTTTGTCCCCATAGAATAGCTTACAATAAACATATCTATTTCCATATTCATAGAATCCCTCATCACTCCCATCCATCGCAGCATAATTGGCCTGGGAGTAAATTTCAAGAATATCATCCTCAGTGTATGTTCCCTTACCAAATTGAATCTCAGGAAATCCATAATGACCGTCAGGAAGAAAGTAATAGAATGCATATTCATTATTTTCTTTAGCTACTTGATAAGCTTCATCCCAAGACATTCCCTTATCCTTCATAAGATCCCAAGATTTTTGTAAAATGCTACCTCTTATATCCTCATTACTCTCAAAATTAAAATTATTTCCTGCTAGGTGAGATATACCTTCTAATGTTGTGATCCTATTATACCCACAATCAACCCTTCCACCTATGGTTCTTGCTATTCCCTTTAATGATGTAAGATCATTACCACTGCACACATATTTTCCACCAACATTCTGAGGACCTCCTTCCAATGATTGAAGATTTTCACAATGTTGAACCTCAAAATCTTTGCCAACTGTTTTAGGAAATCCTTCAAGTGAAGTAATATTTTCAGCATGATATAAACTAAAGCCTCCGGATATATTACCAAATTCTATACCCTCTGGCATTTTAAATTTAGATAATGACCTCATATCAAAATTACCTTCAACGTCAATTAATCCTGTTTTTTCATTATAGTTCCAGCTTGCCCATGGCTCTCTGTATCTAGGGATGTTTCCTGTTCCTTCATTAAGAAAATCTATTTGTTCTTGTGTGAGTGTTTTTTCCACCTTTATGTTGTTATTTTTTTTCTTTTAACCATCCTTCTGATTGATTCAAATTTAGGATCGTAGATTCCTCTTCTTTCCATTTCAGTCTTAAGGTAATCCATTTCTCCAGGAGAAGTTCTGCAGTAGGTTATAATTAAAGATTTATCAGGAACCATTCTAAGTACCTCCGCATCATTTACTTCATAAATCTTAATTCCCAATTCTTTTAAAGCATATTCTATCATTTTATCTTTAATGCCTCTATTTTCTGAATTATAATCTACTAATTCATTTGCTACATAATCAGTAAGATTACTAGATTCCATTTCATCAATGGATCCATCTGCCATAAAAAGCTTTAAGTAAAGGTCACAATTTCCAAATTCATTAAAGTTCTCCTCAGTAGGTTCTTCCTCTCCATCATCAGCCATCCATGAGCAGTCTGCAGATTTCCACTTTGCAAAAATCTCTTCAGGTGTTGGAATAATAAATCCTCTTTCACTAAAATCCACATATTCTGGATATCCATAATGATCGTCAGGCATAAACAAGAAAATAGTCTTATTATCCTTCCTGTCCGTTTTAACCCGCTCATTTACAGTTCTTAAAGAATCCTCCCATGAAAGACCTTCTTTCATAAGATCTAAACATTTTGTCAGGATTATATCACTGATTCCTCTATTTTGAAAAAATGTGATGCTATTTCCCAAGAGATGCTCTATTTCCTCTAGAGATTCTAGTTTATTCGAGTTAGCATAAATAGAACCACCAATAATTCTTGCTATACCTCTTAGGGAGGTAAGTTCACAGTAAACACAATGATAATCACCCCCTACTTCTTGAGGACCTCCTTCTAGTGACTCGAGAAATCTATTATTAGAAACATCAAATTTATTAGCAACAAATTGGGGAAATCCCTCTAATGAAGTGATATCTGAATATGAAATACAAAAATTTCCTGTAACACTTCCAAATCTTAGACCACTTGGAAATTTAATAATCTCATTATATCTACCTCCTATATAAAAATTACCGGTAATATCTACTAGACCAGTTTCAGAATTATATTTCCAGTCTCCGTATGTATTATAATATGGATGATTAACATATTCTGCAGATCTGAAAGTTCCTTTATCAAGAAAATCTATTTGTTCCTGTGGGAGATTTTTTTCCATTTTTTATTTATATATTCAAATTAATTCCTAAAGTAAATCTCAAAAACGTTTCTAGACGCAAAGTCTATCAGAAGATGTATTCTATCTATCTCACCCAAATTTCTGACACTGTGTAGCTTTTTAACATTACTGATTTCCCAGACTTCACCCTCACACATATTTAACTCCTCCCCCTCAATTTCAAAGACACATTCTTTGTTAGTTATGATTGGTATATGAATTCTATGACAAAGGTTAAATTTATTCCCCCTGGGGTTAGCGTCTCTATGTCTTCCTATAGATTCCCCTGCTGGTAGATTGATTAGGATCGCGCTAACTATTTCTCCATCACCTAGAATCTGAGAGAGGAAAGAAAAAATTGGAATTAGATCTGTTGAAAATTTTTTAAAGTCCTCCCATTCTTGTATTCCATTAAATTCCTCTGACCAGATAAGTGGAATGGTTTTTGTTTTTGAGTGATCCTGATACCTGGTCTGTCTGTATGTATATGCATCCCAATCTAGATCCAGATCCTGAATTTTATTCCTTATAGAAGAGATATCCAAGTCTCCAAGTTTTTTATAATTAAAATTTTTATGATCCATTTTTAAATATATCTAATATGATGGCTGTTATTATATAATAGGAGGATCAAAAAGATTCAAAAAGAACTGAAATATATAGACTGTATGAAACACATCCAATTATTTGAAGCGTATAATCCAGATCCAATACATAAACTGTATATCGATAAGGTTCTTTCAGAATTCTCCGTCATACATAAAAAAGTAACCACAGAGGTTGATGATTTCCTACAAGGATGGGAGAATAACCCAGCTAATAAAGTGCCTGAGAATCCTAATTCTCCGGAGGTCTTGGATGCACTGATAGAGACATGGGAGGGTTTCGCATCTAAGAACCGTCTAGCATGGGAGTCAATGGTCAATCCATACCAAGAAAGCCCTATCTATTGGAGGGAGGTTAGGGAGGGCAGAAACCCTCTAAGGACAGTGAGTGAAGTGGCAAACACCATGTTGATTCTGAGAAAATCATTTAACAATTTTAAAATAGATGGGGGTTTGTCTTATGAGGCCATATTACAAAAATATATAGATAAAAATCCAGGATCAGCGGGAAAGGTTTATATTCCTAATTACTTTTCAAAGGAGACAAAAGATGAAATGTTTCAGATATTCCTTGTACACAGCATGGGCATGATCTAAAAAAAATTGTTGGATATATAATATAAAAAATAACATGAGACAAAAACACGTAAAATTATTCGAGGAGCACTCTAATGAAGAACATGATTTATTAAAAAAGATTTCTGACATTATAGACAATGGATCAATGTCCGACACTGAAAAGTATTTGGCCATTAAAGAGCTAGGTATTAGTGCAGATGATATCGCTAGGGATAAGAATATCGCTATTAAATTAGCTGGCTGGGGAAAACCCCTTGATGTGAATTCTCTTAAATTTAGTGCACAAAAAATCACAAGTGACAACATTAACAAGATCGAAAAAGATAAAATCAACACGGATGAATTCGATAATGTAATTGGCCTCTATGGTGAGAACGAGTTTAAAGAATTCACACAAGCAGCCCGCGATTGGGAGAAAAGAACAGGGAGCCAAACAAGATGGGATTTTACCGTACCAAATGTTGGAATAGCGGAAAGCGCCTGGAAAATGTATTTAAGAGATAATAGAATTGCCATGCTAAATGAGGAGGGTGATAAATTAATAGTGACTATTTTCAAAGATGGTGCTATTCATAGGGCTTTTGACAATGATGACAGGGTCACTTCGCATATAGGAAGAACCGACTATACAGATGAAGAGATGAGAAAAGCGGCCTCGAAGTATAATAATCCTAATAACTAAAAAGATAATCTCAGCCTGGACTTCGCACTCCAGGCTTTTTTGTGAAACATTTTTATTCTCCACAATACGGATTTATATTTGAATATATAAAACAAAAAAAGCATGAAGCATGTAAAATTATTTGAGGATTTCAATTCGGGGGAGAATTTACCCCTAGCGGATAGATTATCAAATATGGAGAATACTTTTAAATCTGATGTTGACGAGTTCCTAAAGAGATGGGAGAATAACCCAGACGATTTAAATAATGCATGGAGAAATTTCCTCATCGATTCGAGTGATAAAATGGGGGTCTATGCGAGATCAGATGATGAGAATGATGATGGGTTTAAAGTTATAGATCCTGAAATGCATGCGGAAATACAGGATAGAGTAAGATCAGGAAATAATCCTTTTGGAATCGTGCAAAGAGTGACCCAAACATTAGGGCTTTTTTATAATTTAGGCCTAAAAATAAATAGGGGCTCATCTTATGAGGAAATGGTTAGAATGGCCATGGATAAGAAGCCATCCGAAGCAAATATTATTTATGTACCCGATTACTTTCCCACAGATCTGAAAAAAGATATTGAATCAGCTTCTATTGTAATAAATATGGGTCTAAACGACACTGATATAGATTTATCATTAAGATAGACTACCTCTCATAGTAGGAAAATCCTGGACCTCACATTCCAGGCTTTTTTGTGAGGATATATAGACCATATGAAACACATTAAACTATTTGAGGCTTATAATACACCTTTTACAGAGGAGCTTCCCCCGAGGGTAAGTGCTTCTCTTGGCGAGTATGTGTTTGCTGAATTGTGCGATGGAGATACGGGAGATTGCTTGTTAGGTATAGTTGATGACAGCACTTTGCAGGACTTTCAAAACACTCTGGATGAAGAATTCATGGCAGGCAAGATATTGGATTCTATGACAGAGGGAAGGGTAGTTCCTCAGGATGCACCGGTGCTTTCCTATTATATCAGAAATTTTGACCAGAGCGTTCTAAAGGGAAGGGAAAGAGCTTTTGTGAGTTTCTTTTGCAACTGTCATTCCTGTAATTCAGAAACATCAGAGGTATTAATGGGTTATAAAAACAATTCAGGCTTAGGCCCGGATAAGAAGACGGAGGGTAATATAACCTCTTATGGAAATCTATTTGCGGCGGGACAGAACACTATTATAATACATAAAGGTGATAAGTATCTTTTAGAGCATGCTCCTTTGCAGAGCATAAAAGAATATCCAGGCGAGTTAAAGAGCGGATTTAGTCACACATACACGATGAAATTCAAGATAGACCAATTTTATAGACAGCCATATCCTGGTGATCCCTATGAGGAGATTGAGTTTTTGGACATATCCAACATAGAGGATCTGGAGAGGGTACTTGATGAGGGAGATGCAGCATATGATCCGAATAATTGGTATAAAAGGAGCAAGATGAATGCACCCATTCTTAAGGAGATATTAGGAATGCTTCTGAATGATCGGAGAGCTCCTGAAGGAACAATAGATTTAATAAGGGATTACTTCAAACGGAATACTTCTGATTAATTAATATATAACATATGAAACACATCCAACTATTTGAAGGATTCTTAAATGAAAAAAAATTCTGGACTGACGAGGAGTTAGAGCAGGAGGCGGCCAAGTATACTCTTTATAAAGATTTCAGGGAGCAAAGTCCTAAGGCTTTCGATGCAGCTTATAGAAGAGGTTTGTTGTCTCGAATCACCGCCCATATGGAAAGAACCAATATTTTATGGACAGACGAAGATTTAGGAAGAGAAGCAGCCAAGTATGACACACTCAATGATTTCAGAACAAAAAGTTCCAAGGCTTATCAGCATGCTTCCTCTAAGGGACTAATACCAGAGATTACTGCCCATATGGAAAAGGCATATAGCGACTGGACGGATGATGACCTAAGACAGGAGGCAGCCAAGTACACAAAGGTTAAAGATTTCAGGTTGAGAAGTGAGAAGGCTTATGCTGCTGCTAAAAATAGAGGGATACTGCCTCAGATAACATCTCATATGGAAAAGGCATATAACGACTGGACGGATGATGACCTAAGACAGGAGGCAGCCAAGTACAGAACGATTAAAGATTTTAGACTTAATAATCCTAGTGCTTATAAAATGGACAAGAAGAGAGGCTTGGGATTAACACAGAATATGGCAAGGGCAGAAAAGATACCCTATTCTTTCAGTGATAGCGATCTAGAACAAGAGGCGCTGAAGTATGACGTCTTGAAGGATTTCAGACTCAAGAGTGATAGACATTATAATGCTGCTCTAAGAAGGGGACAGGATTTTTTGAAAGGGATCACCTCGCATATGGAGAGAGGTACAACCCAATGGACAGATGACGAGCTAAGACAGGAGGCATTGAAGTATAATAGTGTTAGAGATTTCAGGGATAAAAGCCGTAGTGCTTATCTTGTTGCTAGTACCCGGAATATGCTGCCCGAGATCACGGCTCATATGGAAAGAGACTGGGATGAATGGACAAACGAGGAGTTAAGACAAGAGGCATTAAAGCACGCCACTCTCAAGGACTTCAGAGAGAAGAGCTATAATGCTTACAGGACTGCAGTTACAAGGAATACATTTCCTCAGATCACGGCGCACTTGGAAAGGGAAAGATAATTCTAAGGACAGCCTGGACTTAACCATCCAGGCTTTTTTGTGCGCCATAGGGTCCTAATCCGGTCCCCACCTCACCTCTCATATAACCGCATTAGGAGCGGTTTAAACCCCGCCTCGAAGTCGCCCCGTGTAATACCCCACCGCCTCGTGTAAATCCCCTTATTCCTCGCCCTATCGCCCCGTGGGATCCTTTTTAAATTCCTAACCATCCAAAAAACAAGTCCTGAAGGAAAGTCCACCACTAGGCATAGACAGAAGAGCCAGCCTATAGAGGAGAGAGACACACCCGTACATATAGAGAGGACCCGTACAGGACCACTCCCTCATAGTGTGACAAAGTGGTAAGACGTGGGAAAACGTGTCAAAACGCCTCGTAAAACAAAGAAAGGGTCCCGTACAAGACCCCAGACTGGTAGATGCAGACAATATCTTAGTATAGGGGACGGGTGTAGGTCCCCGTATGAGAATTTCCTATAGAAAGATCCTATAATACCTCCCAAGACAGGCCTAGAGGGACGGGCTAAGGACCCCAACCAGAAGTTCTATTGACTAACCCCTTTATCTGCGTGTGTTTTGGCATGGGGCCTCCCCAGGGACCCCTATGAGGATTTTATCTAATATATCCCCGAACATCCGGGAACATCCCCGAACATCCTAGATCCGGTATGTCGGTGAGACCTCCCCACAGGGAACTTCCCCTCGTCTTTGATATATAAAGAAAAAAGAGTCAATGAGAACAATTAAACTATTTGAGGAGTTCACTAAAGGAGCCAATAACTATGAGGAGATAACCGCCCAGGACTTATTATCCCTATCAGAGACTGATATTGGATGGATGGTTTGGAAATATCCTGCACACCAGCCTAGAGCATGGGGACAGTGGGAGTCTAAGCAGCCTGATGATTTCCGAATGGTTTGGAAGGGAATGTTAGATGCCGACTTGGATCATGGCATCGCAGAGGATGACTCCGTGCCTATGGGCAAGTACCTTAGGAACAAAAAGAATGTGACGGTGTTAAACGCACTCGTGGATCTATTCAATCGTAAGTATCCAGGAGTGGACTACGTGTAAGGCAAAGATTTTAGAAAGGGGGGAAGTTCTGGGCATCCAGAACTTTTTTTGTGGGACTAGGCCAGGACCCCTCCTATAGCAGTCCCATATTTGTGACAATGGAAATTGATTCTATATTCCTCTTTGTCTCGGGAGAGAAGAATGCGGGCACATAGACATCCGCTGCCATAGCCGGCTTCTCCTCTATCAGTGCCTTGACGGCACTCTCGTACGATTGCCTCCCTCTCAAGTCCAGATAGGATTTTCCTAGTAGATCCATTGTGTGGGTCACTTCGCCCACCACCTTGAATGGATTGTTGCCACCCTTTATTTCCTCCCAGTAGACCGCGGTTTTAAGTAGGGGCTTGAGTCTTTCCTCCCATCCTCCCCGGCTCTTCTCCACAAAATTTGCCCATGCCTCCCTCATAGAGGTAATGGGATACATGGATTTGTTTAGCGGGTTCTTCTCCCAGCCCTGCAGGAAATCCTCCACCTCCTTGGCGATCCCGCTTGCTAGATCCTTCAGGTCCTGTATATGAGAATCCTCCTCCGGGGTGTATGCCTCAAATGTTTTCATTCTTTTCATCCTCTATATACCTCAGTCCATAATGACTCAGTCTTTGGAGTGTCTCATCCATCTCTATCCTTCCCAGGTGGAATTCCTCCAGAAGAAGTATGATTTCCTCCCTCTCATCGCTTCTCTCCTTCGGTGAAGGCTCCTCAGGAATTTCCTGAACGTAGATCCTCTCAGGAGGTGGCGGCATTAGTGTCGGCATGTGTGGTGTTTTTGTTTCTGGTCAAAAAATATATAATAAATCCAATTGGTATGGCGGGAAGCATGAGTATGGTGACTATAGTGATATGTGTCCAAAATCTCCAGCCTAGACCATTTTTCGGTGAAGGCACCTCAGGGGCATCCGCCTGGACCCCTTGGGGTTTGGGTGGCACATCGGGAATATCCTTCTGGACTTCCTCGGGTTCGAGCGGCATCTTGGCATAGATTCCCTCTGGAGGAGGTGGGGTCAGTCTTGATGAGTTAGTGCCCGACATAGATTCCATAGTCTATAGTGTGTAGGTGATCGAATTGGTTATCATCTAGGTTCCTTCCTCCTCCATCAGTCCAGAAAGGATCCACTCTGGGATTATATCTTAGCTTATGACTCTCATCCCGGATGAACACCCCATCTCGTCTAATGGCTAGGTTTTGGCAGAGTATCCAGGCACACACGTTCTTGTTCTCCCCATCGAATATCCGTGTGGCCAGCTTGGCATTGTTCTTAAGGGTGCAGTACTGCATGAGGATCTGGACATCCGCAGGGGAGTGGTACTCCTTCCTTCCATCAGGGTATTCCACCTTCCACTTCATATAGTTGGGTCCTCTGCCTAGATTGAATCGAATTTTATATCTCTTTGCCATGCCCCAAATATATGGTATCTTATGGGAAGAAAAAAATGTTTCGGAACGGGAGGAGGTTCAGGAGGAGCTCGGCAGGGGTGCCCTCGCCATGAGGGAATTCCTATATTCTTTTAAATCCACTTATCATCTCCTTGATGGTGAAAGCACCTAAGACCCAAAGAATCACCCATCCAGGAAGTGTGAGCAGTATAATAAAAACCTTAAGAAGCTTGCCAGGGGGTTTAATGACCATCTCCCTATATATTTCATGCTCCGGAGGAGGCTCCTGGGCAAATCTGCGTCTTCCAGGTGGTGGTAGGAACATACCAGGATCTACCCTCCTTCGTCTTATCACAATCCTTCTCCAGGCAGATCCCCTATCCACTAGAATAAATCCCCTCCCCTGAGGTGGAGGAAGAAGTAATTGAATTGGTGGAGGTGGCAGAGCAAGAATCACCCTCGGTGGGGGTAGTGCAAGCAGAGGCAGGGGTGTCATGTAAAAGACCCGAGGTGGAGTCTTTCTTGGATGCTTCACCTTCTTCCATCTTGTGTCCTTCCAGGGCAAGATCCTTCGCACCTCCCTCAGTAGGGCATCCCTTGGGGGTATGACCCTTGGGTGAGGAAGAGGCTGTGGAGCCTCCGGGGCATAGATGAGATGTGGGGGTGGTGGTCTTAACACTTCTGCCACAAATGTAATTCACTTGCACGGAAGAAAAAAATGATATGAGGACCTGTAGGGGAGCCCTCACCTTGGATTATCTATTTCTTTGTCTTGATGTTCCTATAATGAATGGGTTGTTGAGAGGAAGGGTATCATTCGGAGCATCCATGCTTATTGGTTCTGAATCAGAGGCTTTCTTGGCTTTAGCCATAATCATTTTAAGTCTTAGACTCTTTTGAATCTCCTCATCATTGTCCTCATCTTCTAACTCAGGCCATTCCTCAGGATCTGCTTGTGGAGAGGCAAGCTTAAGACGGCTGGAGAAGTCATAGGGATCTTCACCCTTACGGAATTGTTTTGCAATTTCTGCTTTATAGTCATCTCTAAAATTTTCATAAAGTTGTATGTGTTTCATAAAAGAATTATTTCCCATTATATATCACAGGGAGTTTAAAACCTCTATCCGTCCTGTGGGGGAGCCCTCGCCTCGTGCGCGCCGGACGGTTTTTTTGAAACTCTTTTTGGAAGGTGTGAAACATTTCTGAGAGAGATTGAAACATTTTTTATTCCCGTGGAGAATTCTTATATTTGCCTAAACAATTTATTATGGGTGTAAAGACTAAGTCACTAAGGGTTAAAACAGGTATTCCCAAAGAGGAGATGGAGGCAGCAGCCAAATGGTTCGCCATGAGTAATATGGCGGCTTTGGATCTTGTTCCTATCGGGGAGAGAAACATCAACCGTGCATATAACTATGTGGACGGAATCATCCTGATGGAAACAGGATGCTCGATGGATTCCGAATACAGATCATGGTTAAAGGAGACGAGGAAGAGCCTGGACAATGACTATGTCACCTACGAGTGGGCTAAACAAAGAGGCCAATGGGATCTATAGAATCCCAATCCTTTAGAGGCAGACTGACGAAGTACCCAGGACTGTTCCGTCCGTTCAGGATCACTTATGCCTATGGTGAGATAAGTGTGACGATGTCTCAACAGAAAATGCTCTTTGGCACTCTAGGTAACACACTGGAGCCAAGACTCTGGGAGGACGATGTGGAGTTTATTATACTTCCATTAGGCGGCACAGATATAGTACACGAGGCTTGGATCATCCAAGACATAAAATTTGAAAATGTTGATTGAAGGAAAATTAATTAAGCCGGAAGATTCATCAATTGTATTTATTACGGTTTGGAGACACCGTTTTAATTTCAAATACAGCCATATCTATTGGGAGGCACTAAAGGACATCCAAGGAGGCTTTGAGTTCCATGTGATGCTGGAACATACAGAGGGAGTTCTACCTAGGATTGGTGGAAGAGGCCCCATCCCTAAATTTAATTTGTTTGTGCCCGATAATTTATTTGAATCAATATGACACGTAAAAAGAAAGAGGCGCTCTCTCCAGAGGAGAAAGCCCAGAAGAAAAAAGACGAAGCCCAAGAGAAGAAAGCCATGAGGAGCTTTCTCGAATTGATTGAAAGAGCGCGAAAAAAAGGTGCGTTAGTCGAGGAGTAGTAGTGAACAATTTTGGTTCAAAAGCATTATATATTAACATCACATCGAGGATTTGATTGAAATTTTCGGTGTCATTTGGAATATAAAGGTTATATTTGATAAAAATCTATTCATGCGAAACAAGATTACAAACTAAACACACACATTATGACCACAGCAGAACTTAGATCACACCTACTAAAATATGGGCGTCGCCCAATTGGTAAATTAGTTCAAGTCCCGATTAAAGAGGAGAACAAGGTTCTCTATGCTGACATTAAAAACGACAGAGCGTATTCTTACTTCATGGTCGACTTACTTAACAACAGAATCAGAGAAGGTCACATCTATAAACGCTACAACAAAAAGGTATTCGGAGCTTACGACAAAGCAGAGATAGCGATATAAACATTTTTATTTGCCCCGGAGAGATCCTATATTTGCATTGTAACTAAAAAACAATTCACATGGCAAAAAAAATCATCACCAAGAAAAAATCTTCGAAGACAATCAAGGTCATTAAGAAGAACGATCCCATTGCGGAAATTGTAAAAGACTCTTGGTCTCTAGAACAGTTGGAAGGAATCACACACCAAGTTCTTCGTTCTAAAAGCAGCGTGTTCTCTAAGGAAGACGTGGTCGCTCTATTAGGCGAAATCAAAGATGCCTTCACTGATAGGGGAGAAGCACCAAAGGTGGACAAGGAATCACTTATAGATGAGATCACAGAGAATATCTGCGATAACGTTTCGGAAGATGATTTGGAAAGAGTGGACTTTTGTATAGATGGCAATGTGATTGAAATTGATACCATCAGCCTTGACGAGGATAAGATTCGCGAATATGTTTCTGATATAGTCACATCTTACCTCTAAGCATTTTTATTTCCCGCGGAGTATTCTTAAATTTGCTACATCATTCACAATCTAAATTTAAAAATTATGGGCTGGTGGTCAACAGGTATTATGGCAGGAGATTCTCCCTTAGACTGGGAGGACGAAATTTATAACCTCTGCGGAGTGGAGAAATGGCAAGAGGATTCGGATAAGATGGCAAAGATTCCCAAGACTAAGTTGGGAGCTAATCTTCCAAAAATCACCAAGGTGATAGAGAGGGAGAGTGGCTGGGAGAAACAAATTGCCTATCAGGTTCTGGGAGTGTTAATAATGAGAAGTGGCTGTGAGATGACTCCCAAGTTAAAATCAACCATCATGGCTGCAGCCGAGCAAGACGAATGGGCGACAGAGGACGGAGAGAGAAAAAAATCTTGTAATGACTTTGTCAAGAAGGTAAAAGCCTATGAGGGAAACCCCACAGAGACACCAAGCAAAGGCCTATTCGAGGTGTTTGCTGAGGCAATCAAAGACGGAAAGAAGGAGGGAGGGTTAATCAATAAAATTCCACCACACCATGACTAACACCCAAACATTCTGGTTCAACTCCGGGGTCAAGCCCTGGAACACAGACTTCCAATGGCAGATCGAGAGAGGCAACAAATTTGTCAACAACGAGTTACACCATCCGTTTGTGGTTAGCGGGGACGTACCTCACAATGCAAGTCTAGTGTGTCTCATGGACAATCCCTTCGGGCATTACAACGAGGAGTATTTTATCATAGCCGAAGTCTTGGGAGGGAACATGGCAAGCAAGTACGCAATATTTAGAAAACCTTAATTATGGAAACAATCAACATCAAAGAAGCCATCGACAGAGGCATAGACAACTTGGGCACTGAAGAAAGGATCACCAACGAAGGGGAGATCATTAACATTCTCAAAGATCGCCAATCCTGGACTGATGATTTAGTATTTCTTGACTACTCTGGAAAGGCATATTTTATTGACGACCTAATCGATAGGAAGGTTCAGGTGGGTGAAGAGCAATTCTTTGTCATAGAGGACGAGGATGTGAGAGAGATAATGTCCCAGATCCAAAGTATCGTCAATCCCGTAATTAAGCTAAAAGAGACATTAAAGGACCTGATAGATAAATATCCTAACGACATCGAGTTAGGGCGTTCAGTTCGCAGACTGAATCTTGACTAGATAATCTATAAAAAATACCTAAAGAAAATCCGGGACTTGTCTCGGATTTTTTTGTGGGGAAAATGCAACGTCGTCGCATTCGGTGAGGGCGTGCGAGGGTACCCCCGCTCCGGTGGCTGTACGGTCAAAGATTCGAAACATTTTTTTCTCTCGAGGAGTATTTGTATATTTGCTTTCTAAAACAATGAATATGCAATCACGATTTCCCCAAATTCCACAAGACGATTTCAGTCAAACTCTTCTGAACACATTAGAGGCATTGGGTCGGTCAGTATCCATGAGTCCGGGAGCATCTGAAAACTGTCGCAAGTTTGGAAATCTTCTAGTTGTGTTAGGAACTGCACCTAACCACTATGATTATCTTTATTACACTCTCTATTCCGAGATGATAGATTATTGTGGAGAACTAAGCAAAGCCTACAACCAAAATTACAGAAAGGGCAAGGAACACCTGCTCGAATTGTTTAATGATAACGTTGGAGACCTAATCCCCTATTTTAATCTTTTCCAAATCTCCCTGTTCCAAATCAATGAGCAAGCCAAAAAGGATGATGCCTGGTTTCCATTGAACACCTTGATTTGGGGTCTATTCTCTTCCATGATGAATAGAAAAGATTTAGACCGATTCCTGGACAAGACTGAGGATATCATACTTAATATGAGAAATGATTCCCTATCATGCCTTAACTAAAAACATTTTTTTCCTCCTCAAAGATTTATTATATTTGCTAAACAATATAAACAATGCTTAAACTACAAACACTTTATGGTTCATACATCGTCGATCTCCAATGGGGCACATACAAAAATGGCAGAAGATCATTGGAGCTCGTCGACACTTTCGATGGGGAACCGGTTCTCGTCGCCACAGTTAACTTGCCGGACGAACAGTTGGGAGAGCACGAGACCATCATTAAAGACTATTCGGAGAATGAGGGAGTACTCAAGTTCCTTCAGGCCAATAAGATTGTTGGGGAGGTCAAGCGTTGGGTAAGCACAGGCTTTGTAAAATGTCCAGTGGTAGATATTCTATAACGAAAGCATTTTTATTCCCCGCATAATAATCCTAAATTTGTATTCATAATTTAAAACCAAAATAAACAACATGGCAACATTTAGCAAAAACGGTAAGCCTTTGGGCCGAGTTTCAGTAAACGGAAACAAAAACAAGGTATGGTCTCCAGAAGAAGACAACTATTTAGCTCTATCTCTAAAAGAGGGAGTGGCATCAGCCGATGATGTGGCAGCACGCTTAGGCAGAACAAAAGCAAGTCTTTACTTCAGAAAAGCAGTTCTTCAATTGGAAGGCGGCTTCCCTCGTTCTAAAACGATTAAAAGGTCAACACCTAGCTTCAGAACCTTTGATACCGCTCCACGAGAGCAAATGGTATCTGTACCAGAACCAGAACAATCTCCAACAATCATGGTACTTGAAATGGGAATACCTCTTCCTTTAAGAAGTAACCGTAACGAGGAGGAAAGAATAAAACTTAGGGACTTGTTTAATGCAATGCAAGTTGGTATGAGTTTTGTAGTTCCAAGAAATCTTGTACACGTTGCCAAGCACCTGGCAGATAAAGAATTTGAGGCTATCAGAATAAAAGCTTCAGCTACTTCGAAGGATAAAAGATTCTTCAGAATATTCAGAGTGGCATAAGAAGGTTTTAGATTGTGAAAGAAAAGAGGGAGTCCAACTTCGGTTGGACTCTTTTTGTGGGGTGTGTCCGAAAGAGACCTCAGATTCTGCGGAGGTGCCCTCTCCTCGGATGTCTAAAAATTTTTGGCATCATTCGATTTTTTCTTTGCCTTTCCACCTTATATTTGCAATGCTAATTCGGTTTTGTTTGCCGATAGGTTTTGAGGTTTTAACTAAAGGTCTGGAGTGATTCAGACCTTTCTTTTTGAAACATTTTTTCTTCCCACATGAATTTATTAGATTTGTATCTCACTTTAAACCCGCAAACAATATGTCAACAAGATCTCGTATCGCAATTAAAACAGAAGGTAAAATCCTTAGTGTCTACTGTCACCATGATGGATATCCAGAAGGAGTAGGCAACACCCTAAAAGAACATTACCAAGACCCGGCCAAGATTCTAAGTCTAATGGATCTAGGAAACCTATCCTCACTTGGGCCCGAGATAGGTGAGAAGCAGGACTTCGATAAGTTTTTAACACACAATCCCGAATGGTGTCTGGCATATGGCCGAGACCGCGGAGAAAGAGACACAAAGGCAAGGATCTTCATGACACCACAGAGATTAGTGGCATACACTACGGCATCAGACCAAGAGTTCCTTTATCTTTATGATAATGGCTGGAAGTACCTAGACATCTACCAAGTCGAAAAATCCGGATGGCAAACCCTTTAAAACAAATCACATGGGATATTATGAAATAGTAAAAGGAGTACCGGGCGGCTCCGTTAAGAAACCAAAAAAGCCAAAGAAGTATAAGATGAGTAAACAATCCAATGAAGAGACTCACACCCCCACCACATCAACCAGAAAGGTATTGCAGAAGGCCTGGACTTAAAGGCTTTCTTCTTCACTTATGGCTTTGTCTGCTTTCACTGACTCAGAATTCAGGAAAGAAAGATCGCAAATTTCACCAGTCTTAGGACTGGTTTTTTTATGGGGCATCGGCCGGGTCCCCGTGCGCGTGTGGGGGTACCCTCGCGCCAGAATCGTTGCATTTTATATTCCGGCATTTTAGATCTATATTTGCTTCATGGAAAATGGAACATTAGCAAGGGTAAACACAACAATTTGTTTGAGAGGCAAGAAATTTCCTGCAGGGGTAATCATAAGGGTCTGGGACATTGGTGGAAGAGTCCATATACAACCCCTACACCTACCTGATAAGATGCACGGGGTGCTATGGTATACTCTTCCACACATACACGAGAACCACATAGAGGAATTAAGATCCTGGGAGTGTGCATTAGTTGATCTTGGGTTCCTGTAGGACATTTTTTATTTCCGACATAATGATTTAGATTTACATTATGAAAAAGGAAGCAAAAGAATTAGTTAGCAAAATATTTAACACCCTCAAATGGGATATACCACATCCAGATCTTCAAGAGATATTCGAGGGATCATTAAGCATGGCTAGACTCGTTTGTAACTCCTTAGCGGATGCCATACCTCAGCATAAAGAGAAGTACGATAAGTTAATGGAGGAGATCAATAAAGTAACCTTTAAACAAGTATACGAATGATACCAGAAGAGTTCCAGAACTTCGGTCTAGTAAACACACATCCAGGCAGACCCTATTCATTTAGGGTTTGGAGCAGTCCGTATAACTATGTTGATGTTCCTGTCTCATGTGATATAATAGATGTGAGATGGAGTGGTGGCTCTATAACTCTAACATCAGAATCCCATATAAGAATTTATTACGGGCTAGGCCCATCACAATATGAAGTAATATACTCATGAAAGAAGATAACATCAGCGCAACAAATACCAATGGAGTCAAGATCGATACAGGAATGCCATGGATCATTCAGATGCTAAGATATATAATACTACTGATAACATTTCCACTTCGGGTGTTCTTCTTCTTTCTTAATCCGTTTCCCACAAAGGACGGTACACCCCGACAAATCAAGATCAGAAAATAAACCCACATTATGTACCCCATAATCCTCCTATCAATCCTTCTAATTTTAGAAGGTGGAATAATAGTAAGCAGCTGTAATGGAGCCAAGAAACTTTCGTCCAAGAATAAACTATTATGTAGAGAAAATCACAAACTTAGACTAAAATTAAAAGAGTATGAAGACAGTACAAAAGGGTGAAGACCTTAAAAGAGTAAAAGAGGACGAAGCAGAATCTCTAGTTAAAAACAAAGGATACAAGTACGTGCCAAAGAGCACTTACAAAATGGACAGAGTAAAGGAGGTAGCCAAAGCGGAGCCTTCGCCAGAGACGGCTGTCGCAGAGACACCAAAGAAAAAAAAGAAATAGATGCAAGCGGGAAAACACACATACGGTCATGACGCCATCTCCATCTTCTATGGCGATGGTGGGGAGTTAAGAATAGGATCCTTCTGTTCCATATCCGAAGGAGTAACCGTTTACTTGGGAGGTAATCACCACACTGATTGGATTTCCACGTATCCATTTGGCCACATAAACCAGGAGACGTTCAATGCCTGTAAAGGAGTAGGACATCCAACTAGTAAAGGCGATGTGACTATAGGTAATGATGTTTGGATTGGAAGTAATGCCATAATCATGAGCGGTGTGACAATAGGGGATGGCGCAGTGATTGCAAATAACTCCCATGTGGTGAAGGATGTTGATCCCTACACTATGGTGGGAGGTAACCCAGCTCAGTCCATAAGAAAAAGATTTCCTGATGACTCAATAGAAAAATTGCTTGCATTGAAGTGGTGGGATTTAGAAGACTCGGTCATAAACGAAATTTCTCCCCTGCTATCCTCGCCAGAACTAAACGAGTTGTTTGCTCGTTTCAACATCTAGTTTGATTGTGAATTTGTAACCATAACTTGACCCGGGGTTTCTACCTCGGGTTTTTTGTGGGCATTTTTTTATTTCACCCTACTGACATATATTTGCTTACTAAAACAAAAGAGAATGATACCAAAGACTCCAGAGAATTACAGGCTATTAGCTATGCATGTGCTAAAAGAAAAGCTAGACACTTTCTTTTCTTGCTACGAGAGCTTTAGCTATGGCGAGATGAATCACATCGCGAATGTAGCCGCTTCAGTTATGATGACAAGGGATAAGGTCCTTCCAGGAGGAGGATTCGCACAGGCGATAGTTAGCAATGATTTACATGGTGCTTTTGCCAGAGCAGATTCCATAATAGTGAGGTCAATTCGGTTTATGGTACATGTCATGTATTATGTCAGATTCGATATGAACCATCCAATTTTCGAAGCTATTGAAACCAATTGATTGTCCATTGATATAAAATGTATGGAAAAATTAACTCAAAGAGAGATGGAATTACTTCATCTTCTAATCGATACGAGTCAGAGTGCCAAGAAGGATGATGAAGCTGAACTTAGGATTCCTTCGATTAAAATGAGCTTATTAAAAGAGACTGGATTTTCTAGATATGTACATATAATGAAAGAGATACAAACTCTACTTTCTTGATACGTTTTTGTTTTTGTTTTTGATTGATTACGCATTTTGTTTTTTGTTTAACCCTCTAGAGATAGAGGGTTTTTTAATTGTCAGATGTTGAATGTAAACACCCTACATCTGACGGAGATGGCGCCCCCACCAAGGACCCCGCGCTCGCACGTGCAGTTTTCATTTTTATTCCTCGAATATATAGACTATATTTGGGAGTAAATAAAATAATTAATTATGGAATCATGGTACTACGGTTTGGCAGATTGCCACGGTGTTGAATCTTTCGTTACGGAGGTAGATCCTATTATACACAGTATGTTCTTCGAGGAAGGAGCAGAACAAAAAGTTAGAACAGAACAGTTCGCACTAAGCATGAGAGCACATGCTAATGCTCATAGACATGCAGTTGTTTATAGAGTGCTAATTCCTATGGAGGTATCGGAGGCGGTGGAGAAGGATATTGAAGCAGGAAAATATCTGGAAGCTCTAAAAAAAATCAAGGCAGGTGCAATTGAAACCCAGCTTGGCACGTATGCAACCACAAAGGCTGCAGCAGAGAAGAATTGGAAGATGATACCAAATCCAGATTTGGATCCTTATCACACATAGTCATTTTTATTCCCCGCGGTGTTTGTTTATATTTGCCTTCTAAAAACAATCAAATGAACACAAACAAACACATCTGGGAAGGATGGACAGTCCAAGATTTTATCGATGATTTAGAACCTCTGTTCAATCAAATCGTCAATGGCCAATCTTGGCAGAAACCATTTGCCACCCCTGAGGAGTTAAAAACTTGGCTCATGGACAATCAACCCTATTACAAGAGGCACATCCCTGAGGTGTTTAATCATTTCAAATCAAAGCTATGGTAGTAAAATTCACAATCGTATCGGACACAGAAACTCGGTTCGAATACAAAGGCCATAAATTATTACTTGTGGCACAAAGCAGGGGAGTCTATGGAATGGGACAGGCAGTTCAACTATATGAAATGAAGGGACTGGAAAAAGTCCACGTGAAGGAGATAGCCTGGCTAAAAGATGATGGAGGATATGCCTCCCGAACCAAATCAGACGCGGGTTCTTATTACACTAAGGAATGTGTGACACTTCAAAGATGCGAATCACTCGCTCTTGAATATTTAAGTAAAATTATAGACTAAATCGTTTAAAATGTCAGAAGGATATAAAGAGCTATTGAAACTAGCAAGACAAATGAGAGTCACAACATATGATGAATTAATTGATGTTGTACACCAATGTCAAAACGAAATCACAGGCGCGGACGTGGAATGCGTTAGAGCCACTCTCAAAATTAAAATGTTTTAATTAAACTCCACAATCATGCCTCCAAAGAAGGAATCAGAAAAGAAGATATACACAGAGACAGACCTCAAAAAAGCCTACGAGTTCGGTGCCAAGTACACTAAAGGCACAATAGGCGAGGCACAGGAATTCACATTTGAAAGGCTTCTCATGCTATTAAAGGTGACCCAACGTTTTTAATTCCCGAGGAGAAGGTGTATATTTGCCTTCTAAAACAAGATAACATGGCAATCAAAAACAATTACTGGAAGACATTAAGCAAGACAGATCGTTTCTACACCGCTTGGCCTGGCGGATGGGATATTCAGGTATACTCAAGAGAGGTGAGCATTAATTGTGGTAGAGATAAGAACGGCATGTTGGTTTTCTTCGATCCACCTAAACTGAAAAAAGAGACCTATTATGACATACCGAAAGGATGTCCGAAAGAGGCAAGAGGTAACTTTAGAAAAACATTAGCACGCGATAAACGTGTTGCTCAGTCGGTTAATACTAGACATGAGTATAATGAATTATGGAAGAGAATTGATAACGAGGATTGGGACTACATTGAGGAGAAGGATTTGAAGGATGAAGCATTAGTACATTGGGCTAACAATACCCGCACCGCAGACGAGTATTATAGATTACTTAGATATAACTAGGAATACCACATTTTTAATTACCGCGGAGAAGGTGTATATTTGCCTTCTAAAACAAACCAATATGAGCCATCTAGCACACACAAAATCTCACCCATTAGATGCAGCAGCGTTCCGTTCCTTTATCTTCCAAGGTAAAGCCTTATTCACTTTAGAGAACAAGGAGAAGGGAACACACATCACTTTTAAAGTCAAGAGTTCTAAGCGTAGGAGGGGAACACCAGAGGACCTAACCGTTTTTGATATAGAGGCCAAAGCCCTGAACGATGGGTACAGTGGAATGAGGTACCTTGGTCGTCTAGACCGTAAGACAAGGATCCTCAAAGAAAGTGGTAGGGTTCCTAAGGATCATCCTGGTATACTTACCCTGCATTGGCTTATAAGAAACTGGAGCCGATTGGAGGAGTTTGAGCGTGACGGTAAGCTAGCAATGTATCACCTGGGTATCTGCTGTAAGTGTGGAATGCCACTGACAGTTCCTGAATCGATACAGAATGGGATAGGACCCCAATGTAAGAAGTACAGGGAGAGTGGAACAGTTGCAATCATGAAGGAGATGGGGATCTACGTTCCAGGTATGAAGTTTAATGATTTAGTAAGACATGCGTGTGAGGAGAGACCAGATATGATTGATAAGTATTATATTCCAGAGGAGGTGAGAAGAGGATCTGATTATATCGAGATGCTTCTGACTGTTCACAACATGGGACTTTTTTAGGTTTTTAGTAAGTTTGATACCAAACCCTCTATTTCTATAGAGGGTTTTTTGTGTGTGATCTTCGAAGATTGTATGCGATCTTCTTTTTGGTGTTGGCGCCCCCGCTAGGGACCCCGCGCTCGTGTGCGACTTTCGTTTTTAAACCTCGCGGGAGTTTCTTATATTTGGGGCATGGAAGAAAAGATTGTCTCTCTAATACTAATTCGACACGTTTTTCATGCTATTGGATTTGTTCCACTTAGTGTGGCGTGCGATGTGGAAAGGAGAGTGCTGCCACATATCTCAGATCATGGAGATGAGTTTGTAATCATAGGTGAGAATATAAATAAGAGAAGTGAGTTTCATACACTTGATGAGAATTTTGAGTTCTATCCCTCTTCTTTCAGGGATCTTAATTATCTAAGGATGTCAATCAGAACCGCTGACTACATACAGAATAAAGGAAAGGTGTTATACAAAAGTGGTAGTACATGGACATGGCTAGATCCTTTAGAGGCAGCGGTGAGATTTTTTGGAGATAGAATACTGGATGGATGGCATCCTCAATGGGAAACATTTTAATACTCCGCATGGATGTCATACATTTACCACATAAAGAATAAGATATGGCCACACGCAATCTAATAATGGTGGTTTCTAAGGGAGTTCCAAAGATAGCACAATATGGGCAATGGGATGGTTATCTTGAGGGTGTAGGCATGGAGGTGCTAATTCATCTAAGGAAGATAGACATGGTGGACTTCAGAAAGAAGGTCGATTCCTTAGTGGAACTCTCGGATGTAGATTTATCCACGTTAAAAGAGCTGGATTTATATTCGAAGCGCAGCATTAATGTCACGGCAGAGGGGGGATTAAGATTAAAGATAAAATACCCACAAGCAAGCAGAGATTGTTGTGCAAATATAATCCCTCTTGTTGCAAGCGGCAGTGTCACTAAAGTGATTCTACATCCAGAATTTGCAGAGGACAGCCTTTATTGCGAGTACTGTTATGTGATTGATCTGGATAAAGAAACGTTTGAGGTATACAAGGGGTTTAATAGAGCCCCACTGACCCAAGACGATAGATTCTTTCACCTACAAAAATTGGAGGATGACACCGAGTTCTTTCCGGTCAGAATCATGGGACTCTATCGTTTAGATGATTTGCCGGATGATGAGACATTCCTGAAGACGGGAATCGATTATAAGATTCCGTTTGTGAAAGCGGAGTAACATTTTTTATCCTCGCATTTAGGATCTATATTTGCCTTCTAAAACAGGATATTATGCCACAACAAAACTCTCTCCGTCAACAGATTCAGGCTTTTAAGGAAGATAAATCTTTCCTGAATGATGGATTCTTTTATTTCTTTGATTGGTTCTGTAAAGAGACAACCCTTAAAAAGAAGGCTTCGGAGCTCATGCCCAAAGTCATTAAGTTTGCCAAATTCAAGAGAATAGATTTGGATACACATTACGTGTGGTTCAAAAACAACTGTCCCATGAACGGATCACTCTATGATGATTTCCGCATATGTGACATGGCGACAGAAGATGTTATCTACACTGTTGTTCCCAAATGCGGACATCTAGACAATGCGGGAAAAGCAGAGATCTGGGGAAAGAAAAACAATTTTGAAGGACCTATAAGGACCGCAGGGAGCTGGAAGGATTTAATCTCCGAGATTGAGATGTTATACGTGGCAGGAAATTGGGTAACAGCATTAGAAAATAGATAAACACAAAAAAAATGACAGCGAAAGAATCAAAGATCCTGCGGGACCTAATCGACAAGAACTGGGAATTCACCCATGAACCAGATGTGATGAAAAAGTTTGCTCTTGCAAAAAGGGTCTCGGATCTCAGGAGCCAGCTTAAGACCTCCATGGGAGCGGAAGAGTTCGACAAGTTTATGCTTAATGGAAGAAAAATGTTTGCACCTAAAGAGGGATAATGAGCCACAACCGTAGAGGACACACCCGAAAGATAAAAGTGAAGGGAGCAGTCAAACACGTAAGAGTTAAACCATGCAAGGTTCGGAGATAGGAGAAAGCATTTTTTTCCTCCGAATTAATTCCTTAAATTTGCCCTACAATCAATCTTTAACCTCAAAATTAAAAAGTTATGCCTATCTTCGATGTTTACCAAATCAATGAAATTCATTTAGCAAAGGTGAGAACACAAAGAGCTAATTCCGTTATGGGTGACTGGACTCCAGAGGGTGACACACCAAACCCATCTGGTCTATCCTTTAAGGAATGGAGAAAGTATGTTAGAGAAGTATTAGTGGAAGGACCATCTTATCACAGCACGACAATTCAACACATGTGCGACTTATAAAGATTTTAGTGGGTTAGTAAACAAAACTCCCAGGCTTCGGTCTGGGTTTTTTGTGCCGATAGAAACCGAGGACAGCCGTGCATTCAGCGGGGGTGCCCTCCCTGTCAGTCTAAAATTAGGA